>Ga0208017_100027_pt1 | contig 114946 bp, 92 predicted proteins | sample 30_taG_FD_184104 | JGI IMG/M metagenome (GOLD analysis project Ga0208017, IMG submission 184104) | Marine viral communities from Cariaco Basin, Caribbean Sea - 30_WHOI_OMZ (SPAdes) (version 2) | ecosystem: Environmental > Aquatic > Marine > Oceanic | place: Caribbean Sea: Cariaco Basin... | reverse complement strand
CTTTGCTGACGACAATAGCACGATGGCACCACCTGATCCCTTCCCGAACTCAGAAGTGAAACATCGTTGCGCCAATGGTAGTGTGGCTCCGGCCATGTGAGAGTAGGTCATCGTCAGCTCCCTATTCCTAAAGCCCCCTGTGATATAAGTCGCAGGGGGTTTTCTTTTGGCTGAATTTCTTATTTGAAGCATAACTTACTAAATATAAAAAGTGAAAGTAAATTCTTTTACTGCTATATTGGCGCTAATGTTAAATTCTAATTGATTATTTAAATCATTATTTAATATTAGGTTTAATTAATTATCAATATATAGAAACTCTTAACGTTAGGTAAAATAATGACTCCTGATCAACCACAAGAGAACAGAATTAGATTCTCCCATGATATCAGTCTATTCGGTAAACGTGATCATCAAGGTTTAATAGATATTTTAAAGGCTCATCTAATCGTCGAGCAAATGCTAAATGAAATGATTAAGTGCAATCTTAACTGGAACGATAAAAAACTTGATTCCTGCAGGTTATCATTTGCGCAAAAATAAAAATTGTTATAGCTATGGAAGATTTAAGTGAATCTGTTGAGCGTGCACTCATAAATTTAAAAAAAATTAGAAATTTATGTGCTTATGATATTCCATTGAGTTTGAAGATAGTCATTGGGAGTCTATTTTTGAACCATTTATCGAAGACATGCCTTATGATTCTGTTTCTACTTTAGAATACATGAGATGGAAACGCTGGGCTTATTGGATAATGGGTGTTTTTTTTCTACAGCTGATATTTATGCGCTTGAAATGGGAATTGAAAAGTCAAAAACGAAAGGTGATTAATGAACTATGCATATCGCAATCGATGATACATATGGTCCAACAACTTCAATAAGTTCAGAGTATGTAACTGGAAATAGAAGAACAAACGTTGGGGTTGTTTTTCCTGATAAAGATATTAGTTATATTCGAGAGCAAATAACAACTTGCCTTGTTTATATTAAAAATGAATTCTCACTTGATATTAGAGAGTTTCATTTTGTAGAGATTTATAATAGAAAAAGTCCTTGGGATAAACTACCTGACAAAGCTAATTTAGCTATATTTAGCTTTTTTGCTCACATATACACTAAATATAAATGGAAAGTATTTGTTCAGACTGCCGATGACAGGACTCTTAGAGATCACGGTATTGAAAAGATTAAAGGTAAAATTAATCAATTCAACTTGGAAAAACTATCTGACCTTTCGCTTTTTTGGTTGCTAACTAAAATTAAAAATTTTTATTCAAATACTTCAGAAGATTTAAATGTTTTTATTGATGAAGGGTTAGGTAAACCAAATACTATAGTTGGGAATGAAATCTTTCATGATTACCCGAATAAGTATCAAGGTATATTTCAATCATCGCATGAAGAGCCTTTATTGCAAATAGCTGATTTTATAGCATTTGTAGTGAACAGATCTACACATCTTTATATGAAAAAGAATAGGACGGAGATCGATAATTGGTTTTTGCAATTGTTTAATAATATGGATATAAATAGTGACGATTTATCGAAGACGAGTATGGCTAGGGATTATTCGAACTTTACAGTTTCTGATTTTGATAAGTTATATAAAAATAATCGTTGCAGAAAAGGTATAAAACCTCTTTAATATGTCATTTAAATCTGATTAAAAATATAAAGTCAGTTAATAGTGATAAATACAATATTCAAAGTCTTATGGAAAGAAGCCGTTTAAAAATAACTACCAAAGAGAATCCTATGACCACCTCAAAAGTAACCTACCAAGGCGACTTGCGCACCACCGCCATCCATTTGCAATCAAACAATGAAATTATTACGGACGCACCGACCGACAACCACGGCAAGGGCGAGGCGTTTTCGCCGACTGATCTATTAGCGACAAGCTTAGCCAGCTGTATGCTAACGATCATTGGGATTAAAGCCCGTGATATGGAAATCGATATTGCAGGTACTAGTGCTGAGATGACCAAAGTGATGACAGCTGATCCAAGACGTGTCAGTGAAATACATGTTGCTATCTCTTTTAATCAGCAGCTCGATGAAAAAACACAAAAAATATTCTATAACACAGCACTGACTTGTCCGGTTGCGAAAAGTATTCATCCTGATATTACGCAAAAGGTGACTATTCATTCTAAGAACTGATATATTTTATAACGGTGACTAATATGGCTTCCAAGACTTTACTTATCGTCGCTCATGCGCCATCACCCAATACTGAGAAATTGGCGAAGGCCGCTTATAATGGTGCCAACCATCCCGATATAGCTATCAATGTCCTTTTAAAGTCACCGCAAGATACGCAGCCTGAAGATATAATGGCAGCCGATGCCTTATTGTTAGGTACGACTGAGAATTTGTCTTATATGGCAGGGCTGACCAAAGACTTCTTCGATCGCTGTTATTACGCGGTATTAGAGCACAAACAGGGGCTGCCTTTTGCATTATATATTCGCGCTGGGTTTGATGGGACGGGAACTAAACTGGCTATGAAAACGATTATTACTGGTTTGCGCTGGAATCAAATCCAAGATACGCTTATTTTAAAAGGTGATTGGCAAGAGGTGTTTGTGGAGCAAGTGGAAGAGCTGGCAATGACGCTAGCTGCTGGTGTTGAGGCAGGGATTTATTAATATATTAGCTTTGGATTGATAATTTATATATAAGAAAGCAATTGTAAGGACGCTATGAATAAAGACAATCTCGGAAATACCGATATCAGTAGCGCAGACAGACTACCTTTTTCACAAGCTTGTGAAAATAATAAACAACCTATCCTAGAAGTACTACAAAAAGAACTGCAAGACTCTACTCATGTATTAGAAGTAGGCTCAGGAACCGGTCAGCATAGTGTGTATTTCGCGCCAAATTTGCCGCATCTGCACTGGCAAACCAGTGATGTTATTGATAATCATCAGGCGATCCAGTCTTGGCATGAGAGCTATCCTGCGCCAAATTTGCATGCGCCATTCGTATTTAATCTCACGACAGATTCTATTCCAAAGTTGCAAGACGCTCCACCTTATGACGCTATTTTTACTGCCAATACCTTACACATTATTGCTTGGCCTTTGGTTGAGAGGCTGTTTGAGTTGGTCGGAGAAGCATTACCGTTAGACGGCAAGCTGATTGTTTACGGGCCATTTAATGAAAACGGACGCTATACCAATGCGAGTAACCAGCAGTTTGATAGCAGTTTGCGCCAGCGTGATGCTGGTAGCGGTATCCGGCATAAAGAAGATATCATTGCTTTAGCCAACACTCACCATTTAACATTAATGACTCAATATCAAATGCCAGCGAACAACCAAATTTTGGTTTTTCAAAAAATAACCGCTAACTAAGTCAGCGGTTATTTGCGTTTTAATATCAGTATCAAGTTCTAACCAGTATTACGTAGTCCTGCTGCAAGGGCATTGATACTGCGAATTAGTGGATCTTCTACCGCCAGTTTGTCGGTACTTTTAGCATTATTATTATCAGGTTGGCGCATGCGTTTGAGTAGCTCGATTTGGATATAGTTGATCGGGTCTAAGTAAGCATTGCGCCATTGTAAAGACGCTGCCAGCTCTTGCTGCGTGGACAATAATGAGGTTTGCTCGAGCAGGGAGTTTAGGCCAGAGTGAGTAAGCGCGTGCTCGTGCTCGACAGCCTGCATGACTTGTGTGCGTAAGTGCTCATCTTTGCACAGCTGACTGTAGGCGTGGGCGATATTCATCTCCGATTTGGTAAAGGCCATTTCGATATTGCTGATAAAGGCGCTAAAAAACGGCCAGTTTTTATTCATCTCTTTCATCAATCCTTCGTTTTGTTTGACACTCTCTAATGCTGTGCCCACGCCATACCACGCAGGAAGGGTAAAGCGGGCCAATGACCAGCCGAACACCCAAGGTATCGCCCGAATTGTTGATTTGCTTGGCAAGCCTTTTTTGCGGTGGGCAGGGCGCGAGCCGATATTTAGCAAAGATATCTCTTGTACGGGCGTGGCCTCGGAGTAAAACTGATAAAACCCGTCTGTATTATCCGTCAGTGCTCGATATTGCTGCTCGCCTGCATCGGCTAAATCTGCAAACAGTGCTTCATAGCTATCGAGCTGGGCCGGCTGCGCCACAAAGCGTGACGAGCTGGCTTTTAGTGCGCCTGTGATACCCATGGTCAGCTCAAACACTGCTGTATCTGGATTGGCGTATTTGGCATAGAGCACTTCGCCTTGCTCGGTAAACTTGATTTGTCCGTTTAATGTACCAGCGGGCTGCGCGGCAATGGCCTGATGAGTTGAGCCGCCGCCGCGACTGACAGAGCCGCCGCGGCCATGGAACAGACGGGTGCTGATGCCGTATTGGTTGGCAATACGTGTGATGGTCTGCTGGGCGCTATACAGCTGCCAAGCCGAGGTGATAATGCCGCCGTCTTTAGAAGAGTCCGAGTAGCCCAGCATAATCTCTTGAATATTGCCTGAGTGCTCAAGTAGCTCGCGATACAGCGGGTTATCCAGCACCGTTGGCATGATTTTATCGATGTTTTTTAGGTCTTCGATGGTTTCAAACAGTGGCGCTACCGGCAAGGCGGCAAATAAGTGTCCGTCGTCATTGATACCAGACAAACCTGCAAAACGCATCAGCAGCAGTACTTCTAGTAGTTGACTGGCGTTATTGGTCATCGAGATGACGTAGCTGCCAAAAGTATCGTCGCCGACCAGTTTGCGCAGTTTGGCCACCGACTGCATCAATGCCAGCTGCTCACGGGTTTGCTCGCTTAAATTATCGGTATAAATCAGCGGTGTGCCTGGTTTTTGTAGTAGGCGGGTCAGCCACTCTTGGCGCTCTGCTTCGCTTAGCGCCTTGTAATCGGGCAAGTTTGAGGCATTGGCAAAAATATCGGCAATGACCTCGCCATGATAGCCTGAGTCTTGGCGAATATCGAGCGCGGCCAGATGAAAGCCGCAGGTTTTGACCAAGCGGATGGTATCTAGCAGTAGCCCTTCGGCATGGGCGCTATCATGCGTGTTGACGCTCTTGCGGATAAGGCGTAAGTCATCTAACAGTGCGGCCGGCGATAAGTACGCGTCTTTTGCTGCATTTTCGTCTGTGCCTTGGCTTTGGATATATTGGTTGGTGGCTTTTATTTTGGCAAGGATGAGTGATAACAATCTACGGTATGGCTCGTGATTATAGTCATCAGGGTTATAACAAAACACCTGCTGATCCAGCTCGCTATAGTCTTTAATTCGCTCATAAATCTCGGGCGCGATGGTGACAATGCTATCGCTATGAATCAGCTCGCGGCGCAGCTTTCGGATCAATACTTGGTAATGGCGCAGCACGGTATTGGCATGCATCAACACGGCCATTTCTGTGGTCTCATGAGTGACGAAGGGGTTGCCATCTCTATCGCCGCCGATCCAAGAGCCAAAATTGACAAAAGCGGGCAGCGCATAGTCACTAAGCTCTGGATAAATCTCTACAATTGCGTCTTTGATATTGCGATAGACTTTCGGTATGGCGGTAAAAAGACTGGCATCAAAATAATGCAGGCCATTATTAATCTCATCATAGACCAAGGGTTTACGAGTCCGCACTTCATCTGATGACCATAGTAGATCAATGGTTTCTGCGGTTTTTTGTTTGGCCTGCTCAAAGGCGAGACTGCCCTCAGGATAGACATCCATGGCATCGGTGTGCTCATATAGCGTTTGCAAGATATTCATCGTCGTACGGCGACGCGCCTCGGTAGGGTGCGCGGTAAAGACTGGAATAAATCTTAGCTGATCGATGAGCTCTTTGATTTGTTCAGGTTCGATCTGCCGCTCACGGCATTCTGATAAAGTACGGCGAAAAGAGCCTTCCCAGCTTTGGTTGGACTCCGCGCGCATCACTCGCCGCTGCTCACGTAAGTAGTTTTCTTCGGTCAAATTTGCCAAAAAAAAGTAAATAGAAAACGCGCGAATGACGTTTTTTAGTGTTTGATTGTCTAGCGAGGCGATGAGCTCGATAAGTTGTTGTTTTTGTCCGTCGTTATGCTCGCGGCGCTCTTGGATAAAACCTTGGCGCAAGGTCTCGATGGTATCTAAGGTTTGTTGCCCAGATTGGCGAGAGATGGCCTCACCTAAAAACGATCCTAATAAACGAATGCGCGCACGCAATACGTCGTTATCTAATAACATAACTGTCTTCCTTGTCTATAACTAGGGAATATATCCAATAAAGCTTGGATATGGCTATTTTCCTTACTTAACGAACAATACGCCCTAGACGGATGAATAAAAACGGCCCGTAAATACAGTTACGAACCGCCTTATGCAAAGTGATGCATCAAGCCTTTTATGATGGCTATAAGCGATGGTTATAAAAATTTTGCTTGATCAGAACTCGCCGCTAGTGTTTGCCACAGCTTTGATGCTGGCTGACTTTATTTTATGCCTGTCCTTATAATTTAACTGATAATCAGCCCGAACGCTATCGATATTCTTGAGGCACAAAATCCAAAGAGCGCTGCCATGAGCGTTAAGGACTTAGCAATATATTTGATGATAGTAATGTGCTAATAGTTTGGCTCGTTGGTTTAACCAAAAATCAACAAGCTTCACGATATATGTGACATAAATCGCGAAGTTTTTAAGTAAGATGAGTGATGAGCACCATGGTTGGCAATGCTAGCGGTTGACATTGCGAACGGTTGGCACTGCCAGTCATAGTAGCGAAAGAGCAACAATAAAAATTTAGATCATCAACCGCTGCGTAACCCATAAAACATGAAGCGACAGTCGAAGTTACTATATAGATACAAGGATACAAATACTTGGTTTACGCGCTTTGGATAGTCTCATCAGAGGCCATTTTATTCATCAGCTAGGATATCTTATGAAAAAGCATCTTGATCATACTGACCCCGCAAAAGACATGAACCCAACTCGCGGCAAGGGCGGCGAGACGCACCAACGTGCAGACGATGACACAAAAGCGCTCACCACGCAGCAAGGCGTCGTTATCTCTGATAATCAAAACTCTTTGAAAGCCGGTAGCCGAGGCCCGAGTCTTTTAGAAGATTTTGTATTACGCGAAAAAATCAACCATTTTGACCATGAGCGTATCCCAGAGCGTATTGTCCATGCGCGTGGTAGCGCCGCACATGGTTATTTTGAGCTGACAGAATCGTTAGAAGAATATACGACCGCCAAAATTCTTACAGAAACAGGGAAGCAGACACCTTTATTTACTCGTTTTTCGACCGTGGCGGGCAATAAAGGCTCAAAAGATACGCCCCGTGACGTGCGAGGTTTTGCGGTAAAAATATATACTGAAGAGGGCAACTGGGACATCGTCGGCAACAACATGCCGATTTTCTTTATCCAAGATGCCATTAAATTCCCAGACTTAATCCATGCCGTAAAACCTGAGCCAGACCGCGGCTTTCCTCAAGCGGCTTCTGCTCATGATACCTTTTGGGACTTTGTGTCGCTAAGCCCTGAAACCATGCATAACCTGATTTGGCTGATGAGTGATCGAGCGCTCCCGCGTAGCTTTAGCATGATGGAGGGCTTTGGCATTCATAGCTATCGTTTGATTAACAAAGACGGAAAAAGTACCTTTGTACGTTTCCATTGGAAGCCAGTAGCAGGTGTACAGTCGCTTACTTGGGATGAAGCGGTAAAAATATCTGGTGCTGACCCTGATTATAACCGCCGTGACATGTATGAAGCGATAGAGAACGGTATGTATTTTGAGTGGGAGTTTGGTGTTCAGTTATTTACTGAAGAAGAAGCCAATGAGTTTCCATTTGACCATCTAGATGCGACCAAACTGATTCCAGAAGAGATGGTGCCTGTTAAAATCATCGGTAAAATGGTCTTGAACCGTAACCCCGATAATTTTTTCGCAGAAACGGAACAAGTAGCATTTTGTCCGTCACATCTGCCGCCTGGTATCGATTTTAGTAATGATCCTCTACTACAAGGTCGTCTATTTAGTTATCTTGACACCCAGCTGTCGCGTTTGGGTTCGCCAAACTTCGCGCAAATCCCTATTAACGCGCCAAAATGTCCGTTTGCCAATAACCAGCAAGACGGCCATATGCAAATGCAAGTGCCTAAGACTCGTGTCCTTTATGAGCCACAAAGTCTGGATTTAGACCGTCCGCGTGAAAGCGTTAAAAAGGGCTTTGAGTCGTATGCAGAGCGCTTAGATGATAATGTAAAAGGCCGTATTCGCGCAGAGAGCTTTGCAGACCATTATAGCCAGCCGCGTATGTTCTATCGTAGCCAAACCCCTGCTGAGCAGGCACATATTGCGACGGCCTACGCATTTGAGCTGGGTAAAGTAGATACTCCTCATGTACGTACCCGTATGCTTGGCCACCTGCTGCATATCGATGAAGATTTGGCCAAGCGCGTGGCAACTGCCTTGGGTATGGAGTTGCCAGAGCCTGCTGATGCGACAGCGCCTGTACAAGACATGGCGACATCAGAGGCTGTACAAACCATCGGCCGTACGCCTAAGAGCTTAAAAGGCCGTTTGGTTGGTATCTTAGTGGCTGAAGGATCAAACCATGAGCAAGTTAAGAAGTTTGAAGATGCTATTAACGCTCAAGGCGGTATGGTAAAAATCGTTGCGCCGAGTAAAGAAGTCAAGCTTGACGATGATACGCGTATCCAAGCAGATGAGCGTGTCGCTGGCGCACCATCAGTATTCTTCGATGCCATCGTCAGTATCATTATGCCGGATCAAGCTAAAAAACTGGCGGAGGATAGCTCAACGCTAGATTGGTTCACTGATGCTTATGTACACTGTAAAGCCATTGCTTATTGCGGTGCAACGGATGAGTTTATCTTAAGTAAACTTCCTGTAGAAAAAGATGAGTTTGTCACACCGCTCGCTGAGCTTGACAGCTTTGTAGAAAATGCAAAATCTCGTCTATGGGAGCGTGAGCCAAAGGTTCGTGACTTGGCTTAATCCTATGAAGTTGTAATTATAATGAGGAAAAACTCAGCCTAGGTGCTGAGTTTTTTTTATTTTTTAGCGCAAGAACACCACATAACCTTGAAAGTGTGGATTGTCTTCTAAAAATGCAGCCCCTTGCCATTGACCACCTTCAATGATGCCCACTTTAAAATCAAAGGGCAGGTCTTTTAGCCGTATGAGGTGCTGCGCATAGTTCGTCAAAGTGGTCGTGCCCTGGTAGGTTTGTATCACCAGCTCGTCGATGGCGTCATTGAGCTGAACAAACTGAGAATCTTCGGCTTGGTTTGACCAGTCCAGCAGTCCTGTCACACTGAGTTGATACTGCGCGGGCAGCTGCTGACGAATCTGCTTAAGCAGAGCGGCGTATTCGCCCAATCGGTAGGTTGGCGCATCATAATCTATTTGGATACCCATGACGTGATTGCCTGCGCGTTGCCATTGCTCTAAGCGCTTTATAAGCTGTGGCATGACGTCCTCAGACCACGTCTGACTGGTCGCACGGTAGACCAGCCACATTTTTTTACCGCGTAAAGGTCGCACACCTAGTCCCTGCGTTATCAATGTCGCTGGTAATGCCTGAGCATTGTTGTCATGGGTATCAGGGCGATAATAGGGCATGTTGGGCGCACGTATCTCACCTTGTAATAGATACAACGTATGCGCTTGGCTGAGCTTGGTACTGTCTTTGGGCGGTGTCCACAGCCAAAACTGCTGGTAATCATTGGCTTGGATATTGGTAGTGTTCGTGGGCATGGTAATAGAGCCAATTTTACTGGCATCACTATCCTGTGGTGGTATCTGCGTTATCTGCTTAGATGGCGCAGATGAAAAACGGCTTGCACCTTGATGGTAAAACAAAGCGGCAAATATAATAATACCCAGACCCAGCAAGCCTAATAGCCATCGCTTAAACGTAAATTGCTGATACTTTTGTAGATGATTACTCACACCAGTAGCCCACCGCATTTACCAGTAGTATTTTTGGTTTTTTGCCCAAGTGGTTTGGCTAAAGTCAGATTTGAGACGTTTAAACCATGCTTTGCGCACAGACAAATCAACCTGCTTATCACCGCACTGGTTGTTACCCGAGCTGGCAAAACAGCCTATCGCACGATGCAGCGCATAGGCGGACAGCTCGTCATCTTGACTGTCTGTAAATATGGCGCGGTAGATATCGAGTCTGCTGAGCGTTTGACCTGCGAAGCGACTGGGGACGTCACCCAAGTACGGATAGGGCTCGCTTGGATCATCATCAACAATATAGCGAAACTCTTTGTCGTAGTCATCGAGGTAGCTGGTCAAATCGGTATCATACATAAACTCGGTCAGACACAAGGTTTGTAGTCTGTCGTTAGGGTGTTTACTGAGGCGCGTCACCGTGGTTGTCAAGTTTTGACACTTGATATGAGGGCTGATGTGTTTACCTTGCCAGTTAAATTGACTAAAAGTAGGGAGGCGTTTTAAGGTCTCATCCTTACTGCTATAGCCCTGATACTTTTGGGCGTTCTTTGGCAAATAACGCTGCTGGTAGGTTAAATAATCGTCGTAGCGTCCATGTATCAGTGATTTGGCGAGTAGCGCATAACGCGCCTCAGCACCCAGTGCGTTTGTATTTGCATGATTGTCTGCAATTTGCTTTAGCAAGGTAGGGTCGGCTGAATATTTGATGACGCGCATCTTTAAGGCTTGTGATTGTATGCTGGTATCAGTAAACAATGAACGGTAATTATTGGTCTTGTCAGCATGCAGTGCTAATGCCAGCTCAGTAACGGTGTTTTGAAACGGCTGCTTGGGCAAGGTATGTAGCTGCTGCCATAGGGTATTGGCTTCATCGGTGCGTCCGAGTTGCTGTAATGCTTTTGCTTTTAAAGCGTATTGGCTAAATTGAGTATAAGACAGCTTACCCGTTGGCGTAGCGGTGGGCAAATAGGTTAGGGCGCGTTTTGGATTATTTTCTTGTACAAAATAATAGGTCGCGATCAGATACTGATACAAGTCCATACTGCCTTTAAACTTGGGCTTTAGACGCTCAAGCGCTGCCAATGTTATGGGTTTGGTGTTCATGAAGTTGCTGGCAGGTCGTAGACGATATAAGGCAAAACTGGTCAGCAATATGGGGTCATTAAGCACATTGATATCGACTTGTTTATCACTATCTGGAAAAAACAATCGTCTCTCAATCTCTTCTGGCAAGCGGCGACTGTCTAGGTTAAAGGCCAATGACTGTGTATGCTCGATTTGCCATTCTATTTCATCAACCAATTGTTCTTGCTTCCCTGACAGCCAATAGAGTCGGCGCTGTAATCCGCGAGCTGATGCCGTATACTGCCCTTTTTTAAAGCGGCTGAGATAAGTATTGATAGCGCTTTGCGTGCTGGCAAACAGTCTTGGGTCAACCGTTTTATGGTCATAAACATAATCTTGCGCGCCTTGCTGATAAATACGATTGATACCTGTGCGAATCAGCATATAGTTGACCGTATCGAGCAGCCAAGCGCGTCCTGCATTATCCCCCGCATCAAGCGTGGTCAACGCGCTATATAGGTTATGCGCGCTATCAAAGTCTGATTTTTTGCCCAAATAAAACAGTTGTGTCGCCATGATGTAGTCCGCGTAGGGCTGTGCGTGGACAGACCACTTTAACGGAAAAGTAGCAGTATCTTTGAGCGCAGCGGTCTCATCATTAAATGAATCGGCACACTCACTGCGAATGGCGTCACGAAATTGCATCAGTTGTGCGCGCTCTTTTGGGGTTAATGCCTGATCTAGTGTTAGCGCGTTTTCTAGCGCTGTTTTACCTGTATAAAAGCTATTACAGTACTCAGCATAATTGCTGGTTTCAGAGGGCTCTAAAAAAGACTGATTGGGATTTTGTACTTGATTTACTGCCGCGTGCTTTAATGTGCGTAAGTTAAGCGGAAAGTCATAATAATAACCGCTGGTATGTAGCGTGTCAGGCTCATCAAAGGTGATTAAGCCCTTATCGGCAAGTAATAAATACAAATTGGTTTGGGTGTCATTGCCAGTATCTAAGGTGGGAAAGTTAATCTGACAGGCATTGTAGTAGCGATTGTCTAACGAAAAGTTAGAGCCACAGTATTCGCCGCCACCTGCTTGTGCAGACATACCAACGCTCATCAGACTGGCTATCAACAAGCCTAAAAGCAAACTTTTGGGAACAGAGTTCAAAAAAGGTGAGGGGTGTCGTGTTGTATTGTCTGCGGTAGATTTCATAGCCAACTCGTGAGCGCGTACTGGATTGGAGTCTGTAATCATAACAGAGTTTTATTTTATCAATGTTATTTTTCCCCACAAAAATCAGCTTATATACCACAACGTGTCATCAACTAGTCCTAAGTCTGATACCTAAAATTTTAGCAAAACGCCTAAACGACGAATTGCAAGGAGCAAACGGAGTACAAGCGTTCATTGAAAGTCGAGTCTTACATAAGCTTCTGTACTACAATCAAAACAAGGGGTGTCATCAGTCCGCAGGGACAGGACTCTTTTTTGCCGCTTCATCGTTAAAAATAAGCGCTTAGAGTGACTAAACTTATTATTTTTAACCTCGAATCGTCTAAAAAATAGTCGCTGTCAGTGCCATGGTCGAATGTTCGACACGCCCTAAGCAAACACTCAAGGATGACTTATGCGCTTAGATAAGATTGTGCGATTGGACGGTTATATTCAAAGTATTTATTTGGCGGTATATGCTAATAAGTTGCTGCTGCTTGACGGCTGCTGCCGTGCTGATGTGCCGATGGTACTGGCGTACATCACAGACACACTACAGCGCCCGATAAGCCAGCTCAAGGTAGTCATGGTGACACACATGCATCCTGATCACGCAGGCGGTGCAAATGCGCTTAAAAAAGCCACAGGCTGCCGTATCGTCTCAGCAGAAAAGTCACGGCAATGGTATGCAGGTATCGGCGGGCAAATGATGCATCTGGTTGATACAGGGCTGGCGTATTATGTGGCGCATCGCCAAAACCGTCCGCTAAAAAACCTATGGTATCCTGCGCACCTGCATCCTGATGTGATGGTAAGTGAGGGGGATAAAATTCCTCACTTTAGCGATTGGTTGGTACTTGAGACACCTGGACATACCGACCGTGACTTATCGTTATTTCATCTACCCAGCCGGCAAGTATATACAGCAGACTTGATTATCAAGCTGCGTCACAAGTTTGTCGCGCCATTTCCTATTTATGATCCAAAACTCTATATCCAGTCGCTGCAAAAAATCAAAGCGTTAAAGCCCTCGGTGGTGATGATGGCGCATGGCCGCGAGCTGGCGATAGACGACGCCACTTTTGATATGCTCATCACGCAGGCACCCAAGCATCCGCGTACCATCAAAGACACCATCAAACATAAGCTGCTATGGCGCAAAGACGCTGATTTTACTGTCTTTTCGCGTCGCCGTAACTCTAAACGATAGCGGTAACAGACATGCAAAAAAAAGCCCCGTCACTATTAAGTTAGTGATGGGGCTTTTCAAATATGGTGGGCCGACCGCGACTCGAACGCGGGACCAATTGATTAAAAGTCAACTGCTCTACCAACTGAGCTATCGGCCCTAAAAGGGTGTGAAAGAAAAAGTGGTGGGCCGACCGCGACTCGAACGCGGGACCAATTGATTAAAAGTCAACTGCTCTACCAACTGAGCTATCGGCCCTAACTTTTCTCTCTCGTTTAAGAAGCTCTGTATCCCTAAACGTGAGAGCATAGTATATAGATAATTCTGAGTAATGCAACCCTTAATTTAAGAAAACTGCCTTTTTTCTTGGTTTACCGTGATTTTGAACATATTTATGTCCCATGTTGCTTTAATCGCGCGACAAGGCATCGACAGGGTCGAGCTTGGCGGCATTACGGGCTGGCAAAAATCCAAAAACCACACCAATCAGGGTCGAGCAAACAAAAGCTGCGATAATAGAGGTCGGTGAGTAGATAACCTGAAAGCTGTCACCGCCCATACGATTAATCACCTCACCAATGGCAAAGGCCAGTCCGATACCCAGCAAGCCCCCCAATACGCACACCAAAATGGCCTCAATCAAAAACTGCTGCATAATGTCGCTTTGACGCGCGCCGACAGCCATACGCACCCCAATCTCATTGGTGCGCTCGGTGACAGATACCAGCATGATGTTCATGACGCCGATACCACCAACAATCAATGAAATGATAGCAATCGAAGAAATTAATAGCGTCATGGTCGAGGTCGTGGACTCAATAGTCTGGCGAATAGAGTCAGAATTGCGGGTACGAAAATCGTCTGCGCCGTGCCGCTCTTCAATCAGCTGCGAGATAGCTGACTCTGCCGCTGACGATGAGATGCTTTCATCCACCAAGGCCACGAAATTCTCAATATAAGCACTGCCTTCAATACGCGACATGACAGTCGTGTAGGGCATGTAGATGGTTGGAGAATCAGAGCTTGGGCCAAAGCCACTGTCTTTGGGTTCAAGGACACCTATCACGCGCCCTGGTACTGCGCCAATTAGTAGAACCTCACCAATAGGGTTGTCATTATCCGCGAAAAAAGTATTTTTGGCATTGTCATCTAAAATGACGTCTTGTGTACGCCGCAAAATACTTTGTTTATCAAAGGCTTGTCCTTGTGCCAGCGTTTCGCCCGTCACATCCAAATAGTCTTTACCCACACCACTGACGGTCGCTGATTCTTGGATACTGCGATAGCGAATGGTAGCGCTGCCATCTAACTGAGGACTGACGCTGACCACATAAGGCTGCGCGGCAACGGCATTGGCGTCATCAGGGGTTAAGTTGTCATCGTTGTAACTGCGCCTTGGATCCCCCCATGGATAGCCATCGATGACAGTGATGGTATTGGTGCCAAGCGAGCTGATATTGGTCAAAATTTGCTGCTGTGAGCCTTTACCCAAGCCCACGACTGAGACGACTGAAGCAATACCAATAATAATGCCCAGCATGGTCAGCAACGTGCGCATTTTGTGTGCGCGCATGGCCAGCAGCGACATTTTAAAGGCCTCAAGCAGGCGGTCAATAAAGCTACCGATGCGGCTTTTTTTGTGCTGTTCTAAGATGGCCTCAGGCTGCTGTGTGCTATTCTCATAATGGTCATTGTGATAGTCATCAATAATATAGCCGTCTTTAATCTCGATGACACGCTCAGCTTGCGCGGCGATGTTGGGGTCGTGCGTCACCATAATGATGGTGTGCCCTTGCTCGTTTAACGACTGCAAGATTTGCATCACGTCTTTGCCCGATTGACTATCGAGCGCTCCTGTCGGCTCATCGGCAAGGATAATCTCGCCCCCATTCATCAAGGCGCGTGCAATAGAGACGCGCTGCTGCTGACCGCCTGATAGCTGACTGGGACGGTTGCCAACCTTGTCTGCCAGACCCAAATCACCGAGCAGGTGTGCGGCGCGTTCGCTACGTGCCTCTTTGTCCATACCTGCATAGACGGCAGGCACGGCAACATTGTCGCGTGCGTTAATGTCGCCAAGCAAATGATAGCGCTGAAAAATAAAGCCAAAATGTTCACGGCGTAGGGTCGCCAGCTCATCGGCCTCAAGCTGGTTGACTGACTTGCCATAAATCTTATAGTCGCCTGCGCTGGCTTTGTCCAAGCAGCCCAAGATATTCATCAAGGTTGACTTGCCTGAGCCTGATTGCCCGATGATGGCGACCATCTCGCCTTGATAGATGGTCAAGTCAATATCATGCAGTACCCGCATTATCTGTTCGCCTGCGCGAAACTCCCTAATGACGCCTGTCAGCTGCATTAATGGTGGCGCATCAGCCGTTTCAGCGTGCATTTTTTGGGTATTCATAACCAGCATCTACCTTTATCATCTCTTTTTAGTACGTCTTCATTGTTGACCTGTGTTGCCGTTAAAATGGTGGGCGACCACCGCCAGATTGTTTGCCTTTACTGCTACTATTGTCTTCGCTTAAGATGACATCGTCACCTGCTTTTAAGCCGCTAAGAATTTGCGCATTGACGCGGTTATTAATCCCAACCGTAACAGGCTGTTCTTTAACCGTGCCGTCTGCTTGTAGTACGCGTACGGTCGCCGTGGCCTTACCGCTAGTATCGGTCTTGCTGTTTTTAAGGGCGGTAGAGGGTATCAATAGGGCATCTTTGGCTTGGTCAATGACCACGTACACCTGCGCAGTCATATCAATACGGAAGCGGCGCTCAGGGTTGGGCACTTCTAAATAACCGATGTAGTAGATAGCGGTGTCGGTCGAGCTGGTCTCACTGATTTGTTCAGGAGCAGGCTCAATAGCTTTGAGCGTGGCATCAAATTTCTGCTCAGGATTACCAATGATGTTAAAGTACACTGGCATGCCTGCTTGTACATTAATCACATCTGCTTCGGAGATTTGCGCGTTAATACGCACGGTGGATAAGTCGGCTAAGGTAACGATGGTCGGTGCAGTTTGATTGGCATTGACGGTGCTGCCTTGCTCAGTGGTGATAGAGACGACTGTACCTGACATGGGCGCGCGGATGGTGGTATAGCCCAAATCTTGCTGAGCAGTATTGACGTTGGTTTGTGATTTTTTAAGCTCGGCTTGTTGGCTACTGATATCGGCATTGGCAGTCACGATAGCGGCCTTGGCAGTGTCAATCGCCGCGCGTGCATTGTCCACTGCCGCTCTAGCCGTTTGAACCGCTGTGGCTTGGGTGTCGTATTCTTGCTGACTGATGGCGTCAATTTCTACTAAGGATTTTAAGCGGGCAAAGTCAGATTGTGCCTGTTTAAGCTCAGATTGACGACTGGCCAAATCGGCATAAGCGCTTTTTAAGTTGGCACGTTTACTTAATACATCTGCCTGAGCGCTTTGTAGTGCTGCTGCGCTTTGCTCTAGTGTAGCTTGTTGATTGTCTAAGGCATTTCGTTGCGTGACTTGGTCAATTTGAGCAATCAAATCACCTTGCTGGACTTGGTCGCCAATATCGACATACAGCTTTTTGACTTCACCAGAAACCTGCGCGCCGACATCGACGGTATTGAGGGCTTTGACCTTGCCTGAAGCCATGACATTGTTTTCAATATCGCCGATTTCGGCTTTAGCGGTCAGATAATTGGGTTCAGCGGCTTTTGGTTTTAACTGTTGATACGCAAAAATCCCAAGTAACAGCACAACGATTGCGGCAACCCCCCATTTTATTGCCGTTTTTTTACTTACCTTTTGCATCACACTTGCCCCGTAACCTTGAATCAAATGCAGTTATAGTAAAGGGTTGCTTGTCAAAAGGGAATGAGAATTAGTTTAAGAAAGGTTAAGGAGGATCGAGAGAACCAAAATCTGCCACTCGGTTGTGGCGGATTTGGTTGTCTTTTATACAAGTAAGTCGTTTATAGAAGTAAATTAGGTAGAAGTAAATTAGAGATGGCGGTCAAACGAGAGGTGTATCAAGTGATAAACAAGCGTTTGCCGGACAGCTCAAGCGCTGCTTGTAACAACAGCTCCCACGCAGGCTGACGGATAAGTCCTTTGATGGCTTGGTCGCAGCGATAAAGCAGCGCCGGCCACTGCGCGGTCTGCGCCTTTGACTGGCGACGACACGCCTGCTGATATAAGCCTTGTTTGCTGCGCCAAATGCCGAGCGCCTGCGGGTCTTGTCCATCTAGCAGCTGCATAATCTGGCGCATGTCTTTACTGATTGCCCACAGTACCAACGTTGTCGGCTCATCGGTGGCCTTGAGCTGCGTGATGATTTTGACTACCTGCGCGCTGTTGCCAGCCAGCATGGCATCGGATAAATCAAAGACACTAAACTGAGCATCACTGACCAGCGCGGCTTGTAGATCATCAATATCTAATGCGACGTTGTCGGTATGAGTCCCGCCGTCAGTTGAGCTGGTAGAGTAATGGGCTGATTGTTGATGAGTAGTCGCCGCAGGTGTGAGCTGCGGCGCAAACAGATAAGAGAGTCGCCATAAGGTTTGATAGGCGCTTAGCAGATGGTGCTCGGTATGCGACATCAGCAGCTGCCACGCTTCTTGTGACAGCGTGAGGCCAAACTGCTGGGCCTGTATCTGTAATAACTGCTGACGCTGCTGCTCATTGTACAAGTTGCAATCAATCACATGACCGTACTGAGCAAACGGCGCAAACCATTTACTGCTCTGGCTGCGCTTGTCTTGCTTAGGCGTGAGCCATAGCAGGCTGTGACTGTGCGTGCCTGCTTGTGCCTCGATAGCAAAACGTTCGAGCGCGGCAATGACGGCTTTATCAGGTTTGTGATTGCCTGTCACCATCAGCGCACTGGCATCGTCAAACAACGACTGACTGCCAAGCTCGGATAGCACTTCTTGCCAGCTTTTGACTGACACCAGCTCGATGCGTTTGATGGCATAGTTTTGCGCGCGCCAGTGCGGACGCATGGCATCGATAAGCCATTGACTGAGTAATGGCTCCTCACCGTGTGCTAGCCACAAGCCAGCTACTGCCGCCGCGGGTTGTAGTAGTTTTGGATAGGCTTGGATAAAAGTATCTTGCATAGGCTGAGGATACACAGGTTAAAAAAAGAAGAAAAGAGCGGCGTTACTTGATCATGAAAAATGACGAAGCATTCCTACAAACTTATAAAATTACTGGGTCTTTGGCACCATCACGGTGGGTGCAGTGGTGCTGTTTATGATGGGTACTGCCTGCTTACCAGCAGGTGGCACTTTGGGTAAGGAGATAGCGACGTATTGATCCGTGATACGGCGAGCCAAGCGCTCATAGAGCCAGTCACGAATCTGATCACCTTGCTGATCGTCAGTGCTGACCGAGGCTTCGTTGTACTGATAGCTGCGATCGACTTGAATGGCGTTTTTGAGTATCACAGGTTTGCCATTTTCAAAGGTCTGATAGCTGACATCGGCTGAGAGGACCAAACGGATTTCTGTCAAAACCCCAACCAGCTCATAACGCTTAAATCGCACATTGCTGATATCGATGACGGCGATGGGCTCTGCATGTGCTTGTCGATTGTTACGTGCCACATCATCTAAGGTCATATTGCTCATGACTTCCGCGCCTAGGGTTTTTAGGCGCTGGGTCAATGGCAGCTTGAGCGGAAACGACGTGCGATCATCCTCGATAATGACCGCTGTTTTGGCCACATCGAGCAGCATTGGTGTTTCATAACCGCGCAGCTGAAAGCCGCAGCCACTCAGTGCGGTGGTGGCACCGAGCACGGTCATCATCGGCAAAGCAGCCAGTAACGCTGTCGCAAGTTTTTGTCCGCTGGTCGATGATTGTGACGGTACTGCTCGGTGCTTATACGACATAATCGCTATCCTTTAATGATAAAAAGCTTGGAAGGTGCCCTCAAGTCCTCGTCTTTGGCCTAGTGAAGCAGTAAAGGCCGCTATCGAATAGAGATGAGGGCCCGCCCTAACGTAATAAAGACGCATCGCAGAACAGCGCTAGCGGGTAGCGCCTAGCTAAAGACGATGTACTAGCCTGCAACCACAATATTGACCAGCTTATTGGGTACGACGATCTCTTTTTTGATGTCCCCTGTCAAAAACTTGGCCACACCCTCAAGTGTGCGTGCTTGCGCTTTTAGCTGCTCAGGGTCGCTGTTCGGTGCGACATCCATCTTACCACGCATTTTACCATTGACCTGAACGACCATTGTGATCATGTCCTGTACCAGCGCACTTTTATCAACAGTCGGGTAATCTAAGGTTAAAGTATCAAGGCCGAGCTGCTCAAGCAAATGCTCACCAACGTGCGGCGCATAGACAGACAGCATAATCAGCAGATTGGTCAACGCTTCGTGTTTAACGTGTAGCTCTTGCTCGCTACTGGCGTTAAAGGCAGTCAACTCGTTGGCAAGTTCCATCAGGCTTGATACAGGTGTGTTGAGTGCTAAACGATCACCCAAATCACTATCAATCTTGGCGATGGTTTCGTGCGTTTTACGGCGTAAGTTTTTGGCTTCTTTACTCAGACCCTCTGTGTTCAATGTCGCACCGTTCAGCGTATCAATGCTGATATTGGCGGCCGTTAGCGCTTGCATGTGATCATTAGCGATGCGCCATACTTTTTTAACGAAGTTATAGGGGCCTTTTAGCGCGTCATCTGACCACTCAAGCGTCTGATCGGCAGGGGCGGTAAATAGCGTGTACAAACGTACGGTATCCGCGCCATATTTATCAATGGTGATTTGTGGATCGACACCGTTGTTTTTTGATTTGGACATTTTTTCTATTTTGCCGATGGTGACAGGCTGTCCATCAGATTTTAAAATCGCTTGAACTGGCTGACCGCGCTCGTTGTAGTCGATATCGACATCTTCGGCGAAGTAGTAAGTGGTGCTGCCATCAGCGTTGCGGCGGTAAAAAGTGCCCGCGAGCACCATGCCTTGCGTCATCAAGTTGGCAAATGGCTCATTGCCTGATACCAAGTTTTCGTCGCGCATGAGCTTATGGAAGAAACGCGCATAAAGTAGATGCATGACCGCATGCTCGACACCGCCGATGTATTGATCGACAGGCAGCCATTTATTGGCGGCAGATTTATTGACCATGTTTTGCGTGTCGTTTGGACTGGCAAAGCGTGCGTAGTACCAGCTCGACTCAATAAAGGTGTCAAAGGTATCGGTCTCGCGCTCAGCTGGGTTGCCGCACTTTGGACAAGTGATATTGACAAACTCTGGCATGCTTTTGAGCGGGTTGCCGCGGCCATCAGGGACGACATCCGTTGGCAGTACGACAGGTAGGTCTTGCTCTTCGACAGGCACCGTGCCGCAGTGCTCACAGTTGATCATTGGGATAGGGCAGCCCCAATAGCGCTGACGTGAGACACCCCAATCACGCAGACGATACTGGATTTTTTTCTTCGCAAGCTGTTGGGGCTCAAGTTTGGCAAGCATTGCCTCAAACGCTTGATCAAAATCCAAGCCGTCGAATTCGCCTGAGTTCACCAAGATATTGCGCTCAGTATAAGCAAGATTTGGCTCAGAGCCGTCCGCTTGAGCCGCAGCAAGGACGGATGCTTTAAAGTCTGCAGGCGACTGGATGACTTGCTTGATAGGTAGGCTGTATTTGGTTGCAAACTCATAATCGCGCTCATCGTGCGCTGGTACCGCCATCACTGCGCCTGAGCCATAGCTCATCAAGACATAGTTGGCGACCCACACAGGGACTTCTTCACCAGTGAGAGGATGGGTCACGGTCAGGCCTGTATCCATACCGATTTTTTCGGCTTTGGCCAGATCCGCTTCGGCGACCGAGCCTTTTTTGCACAGTGCACAAAACTGAGCGATGGCGTCATCATGCTCAGAGGCGTACTGCGCTAACGGATGCTCAGCGGCAACGGCGACATAAGTGACGCCCATCAAGGTATCAGGGCGAGTGGTAAACACTTCTAAGGTGTTGCGCTCGCCGGCAAGCTCATAAGGGAAGTGTACTTCCATACCCGCGCTACGCCCGATCCAGTTGCGCTGCATGGTCAGAACTTCAGATGGCCAATGACCCTCTAGCTGGTCTAAATCATCGAGCAGCTCATCGGCATAATCAGTGATATTAAAGTAATACATCGGGATGTCGCGCTTCTCAACGGGCGCGCCACTACGCCAGCCTTTGCCATCGATGACTTGCTCGTTGGCAAGAACGGTGTTGTCGACCGGATCCCAGTTGACGGTAGAGAGCTTTTTGTAGACCAAGCCTTTTTTGTAGAGCTGCAAAAACAACCACTGCTCCCACTGATAATATTCAGGGCTACAAGTGGCAAACTCACGTGACCAGTCGATAGAGAGACCGAGCAATTTTAGCTGGGCGCGCATGTTGTCGATGTTGGCAAATGTCCAAGCAGCAGGCGGCGTTTGGTTGGCGATGGCGGCGTTTTCTGCTGGCAGGCCAAAGCCATCCCAGCCCATTGGCTGCATGACATCAAAGCCTTTGAGGCGATAATAACGGCTGAGTACATCAGAGATGGTATAGTTACGCACGTGTCCCATGTGCAGCTTGCCACTTGGGTACGGAAACATCGACAGCATATAGCGACTTGGCTTGTCGCTTGGCGCATTGCTCACTTCATAGCGTTTGTCCGTTGCCCATTTTTCTTGTTGTGCCGCTTCGATCAGCTGCGGTTGGTATTGGGTAGGGTCTATAGAAGTATTGTTGGTCTGATTGGTATTAGCAGTTTCTGCTGTCACGGCGTTGCTCATAGTCGGCTCGAAATTGATGATTACAGATAAATTGGGTAAAACAAAATAATGCCATAGCATAGCGTAATTTGGCAAAAATTGCGATGGTATGATGACGCGTCTGCGCGCTGTCAGGACGACAGGTTGGCAAGTTGGGGGAAAGGCATCATAACAGCGATAGAAGGTTTTTGTTTAACAAACCAAAAATTAACCGGCTTCGGTATAATACAGCGACTAATGATTATAGATTGGGAGTTTTTATGAGCATCACTGTTTATGGCATCAAATCTTGTAGCACCATGAAAAAAGCATTTACCAAGCTCGATGAGCTGGATGTCAGCTATGAGTTTCATGATTATAAAAAGCAGGGTATTGATAAAGAGAGCGTAGAGCGTTGGGTAGATTCGCTAGGTATCGATAAAGTGCTAAACAAGCGTGGTACCACATGGCGTAAGCTGACCGATGAGCAAAAGCAAGCAGCTGATGACAGTATAGATAAAGCGATAGATTTGCTGGTAGAAAATACCAGCATGATTAAGCGTCCGATTGTGGAAGGTCAGATTGACGATAAAAATCAAGGTCAGCCAATATTGTTGTGCGGCTTTAATGAAGCTGAGTTTGAGGCGGTTTTTTATAAATAATTTTTATAAAAAAGCTGTCACTTTGACAAATAATAAACTATGCTCTCATGGGTAGAATTAAGTTTACTAATTTGTAGGGTTTATTTAATATTCAGACATGCTACCAGCACGATATCTGAATGTTCAATAGACCCTAATGTTCGAGGATAGAATGATGAAAAAATTATTACTGATGGCTACGCTTGCAGCAGCACCTATAATGGCCACAAGCGTACAGGCGGCAGACTCATCAACTAAAGTAACCTTTGCAAAAGACAGCTATTGCGGTAACTTTACAGGCAATATCAAAGATGGAAAAGTGTTTCGTTTATGGCTTGCAGCAGACCAGAATTTAGTAATTCGTAATGCCGGCGATGATCGCATCAATGTGGCTTACGTCTCAGGGCCAAGTGGTCGATTGGACGGTGACCGCTATGATAATGAAACGTCTTATATTACTGAGAGCAAAGGCAATCACTATATGAAGGTTTATGGCAATAGTTACCATAGTTCTGTTGAGTTCTGTGCTTATTAAATTCATCTTGTTTGAATGAATGTTGATGGGTCATAAAATTGATAGACAGTTAAAAAGCCCAAGCTTAGAGTCTAAGCTCGGGCTTTATAATACCTACGACAAACCAAATCGCGCTGAAGCACCAAATAATGAGGACGTAAAGACGAACTTGCTCTGCTGTCCAATCAAGCGCAAACCACTCAATCATAAAGAACGACTTCCAGCCCTCTATCCAGCGCGCACCGCCGTAGCCAATAATCCACCAGCAATATAGACTCTCTAAAACAAACAGTAGGCACCACAGCCACAGCGGCATGATTGACTCCTCAAGAAGCTAAAGCATGGCCGCATCAAGATCACGACTGATTAAGGTACCGACGCCTTCGTTGGTAAAAATCTCCAGTAAGGTCGCATGAGGCACACGGCCATCGACGATAACCGCACTTTTGACACCGCTACGCACCGCATCAAGTGCACATTGAATCTTGGGAATCATACCGCCTGAGATTGTACCATCTTCAATCAAGCCATCGACTTTCTTAGGTGTTAGTCCAGTCACCACTTCACCATCACGGCCCAAGACGCCTTTGATGTTGGTTAAGAGCATGAGTTTTTCTGCCTGCAAAAACTCCGCCACTTTACCGGCCACCAAGTCGGCATTAATATTATAAGTATACCCTTCGCTATCGACGCCAAGTGGGGCGATGACAGGGATGAAGTCGGAGGCAATAAGCATATTAATCACGTCTTTGTTGACGCTCACCACATCACCGACAAACCCCAAGTCCACAGGTACAGCGACGCCATCGGCACCTATTTTGTCCATCATCAGTTTTTTTGCTTGAATTAAGTTGGCATCTTTACCAGTTAGGCCGATAGCGCGGCCGCCGTGTTTGTTGATGAGACTGACGATAGATTTGTTGACGCTGCCGCCTAGTACCATCTCGACGACATCCATGGTGCTTTTGTCAGTGACACGCATGCCATCGATGCGATCAGACTGCCGCCCCAACTCTTTTAGCAGGTTGTCCACCTGCGGGCCGCCGCCATGAACGACGACAGGATGCATGCCAACGGTTTTGAGTAAGACGATATCACGGGCAAAGGAGCTCTCAAGCGCAGGGTCAGTCATGGCGTTACCGCCGTATTTGACCACGATGATCTTATCGACAAAGCGCTGAATATAAGGCAGGGCAGTGGTCAATACTTCAGCAGTGATTTTGGCATCGTCTAGATTAAGCGTCATTACAAACTCCTACGGTAAAGGTACAGGGTCAAAAATATAAGCCAAAAAAGTGGGGGTGATAAGTTATTCAGCAGCAATCGCGATGATTTGCTCTGCCAGTCTGTGATCAAAGGGTCGGCATAAAGCGGCAAATCTGTTTTGTACTTCTTTTAAATTGTCAAGACTATCACCTGCAAAGCGCGCGGTCAGGTGATGACTGGTATTGGACTGCCGCAATACGCCAAAACCATGCGCAAAATCCAAGCGCACACCGTCGATACAGCTCAGTTTTGTGCCAATAGGAAATAATTGCCGCGCCTGCGCTAAGGTGATAGCGGGCTGTTGCGCTATACAATCACAAGACGAGCGTTCATTAGCAACTGTGTGGCTGCAGGCGGGATTGACCAAGCAATCTTCTTGAGACTCTGCTATATCGGACTGCTCGCAGGCCACATCCATGAGCTGCTGTATATACTGACAAAAAACCTGTAGCTGCGTCACGATAGAGCGCTCGCGCGTGAGGGCATACGGTACTGGCAGATAATGATCGGCGGTACTGACCAGCGTAGGCAGGCTTTGGGTGATAGCTGCTAAGGAGGTTTTGGTAGCATCGTCCGGCTGAGCGGCCAATCCATGCAATAGCCGTAATGCCGCGTACATGGCATCATCATAAGCGATAAAACGCTTGTCATTAAAAATAAAATGCCCCGATAGCTCGCCTGCAAAGACAATGCGGCTATCGGTATGCTGCATCTGCTGGCGCATCAGACTGCTCCCCGTCCTGCTCACGATAGGCTCAGCGCCCAGCTCGGCCAGCAATGCAGGCAGATGGTGGGAGCACTTAACATCAAACAGTACTTGAGGCACCGCGGTTGAAGCTGGGTTAGGCGCGCTATCGCAGAGCGCGGATTTTGCCAGTAGATACAACAGATGATCTGGCATCACCGTCTTGCCATTTTCATCGACGACCATCAGCCTGTCGCCATCGCCATCGAACGCCAGTCCGATATCGGCTTTGTGCGTGGTGACCGCTTGCTGCAACTGTTTGAGCCGACTTGGCTCAGTAGGGTCGGGGTTACCCAAAGGAAAATGACCGTCTGCTGTATCGTTAAGCATGACAACGCTCTGACAAAAACGCTGAAATAAAGGCTGAGCGATGTGACTGGTCGCCCCGTGCATACAGTCGATCACTACCGTCAGCTCAAGCTTGGGCGCAGCATAGCGCCAGTCGCTGCATGGCCGCTGGGCTGCGCTGTATTGTCCGTGATGGGATGATGCTTTATCACAGGCCTGCTCACCACTTATAGGGTATAGAGGATATAGCTGGCTAAAAACATGATAAATGGCGTCGATATAGCCATGACTCACTTGCTCCGTTGGCAGATGCCCCAGCGAACCTATCGCTGCAGTCAAAGCAAGCTGCGTATCAGGAGGCGCTAGCTGCTGATAGAGCGCTTGAATCTCAGCACAGCTAGGGGATTGATGGTTTACCAGCCATTTTATGCCTAAGATGTCTTTGGCCGAGTGACTGGCGGTCACCATGATGCCATGTCCCTGATATTGCGCCGCCCAATATGCCATCATCGGTGTGGTCACCAAATCGAGCTGAATGACATGCAGGCCATACTGTGCCAAAATAGTCGCTAAGGTATGTGCGATGTCATCACTGCTGCAGCGCACATCGTAGCCGATGACGACGATGCTTTGTTTGTGGGTGGTGTCTCGGTATTCGGCGGTTTGATATAGATGGGCAAAAGCGTGCCCCAATGCCTGAATAAAATCGGTGGTAAAATGCTGCCGCGGCCCGCGAATATCATAAGCACGAAATAAGGATTGCTGCGCAGCAAAAGATGGCATCGCTTACTCTCCTTATGGCGTGATGGTTAAAATAGTAGAGGTTTTCTAGAGCCTGTCTTCCATTCAAGCGACAGTTATTAAATAGTCAAAAAAAGCAAGTCGGTCTACTGGCGACCTGAATGACCAAAACCGCCTGTGCCGCGCGCACTGGTATCACTAAACTCTGACACCACGGTAAAATCAGGGCGAGCGACAGGGACGACAATATACTGCGCCATGCGCTCTGCTGGGTTTAATACAAAATCCGCAGCGCTACGATTCCAAATACTGACCATCAGCTCGCCTTGGTAGTCGGCATCGATCAAACCCACCAAATTCCCTAAAACAATACCGTGCTTATGGCCCAGCCCTGAGCGCGGCAGAATCATCCCAGCATAATTAGGGTCTTCGATATACACAGCCAGACCTGTACCGACAAGATGTGTTTCCCCTGCTTTGATGGTCAAAGGCGCATCGATACAGGCGCGCAAATCAATACCAGCACTGCCATCGGTTGCACGTGTCGGCAAAGAAAATGCCTTGTCTTCAACGATTTTCGGGTTTAACACTTTTACTTGTACAGCTTGCATAACGCACTCACTCAACGATTGGATAGGTTGTAAATTAAATTCAAAAAAATGCCTGATTCAGGCGACGCCGATTGGCTTTGTAAAAACAAAAAAGTCAATGACTGCTACATGACTGCTTTGGTGCTCACTCACAGTATCAGCACACTTGCTAGGCCCAAAAACGACATAAAACCGACAATATCAGTGACGGTGGTCAAAATCACCGACGCTGATAGAGCAGGGTCGATATTCATGCGTTTTAAGAGTAAAGGAATGCTAATGCCTGAGACATTGGCTGCAGTCATATTGATGGCGATTGCCAAGCCAACGACCGCACTGATCTTGATATCATGAAACCACAATTGGGCGATAAACGCCATGATTATTGCCCATATCATACCGTTTATCGCGCCGACCCACAGCTCTTTGTTCAGTAGCCATAGGCGGTTGGAGCCACCAATTTGACCCATCGCTATACCACGAATGACGACTGTTAATGTTTGCGAGCCAGCGATACCGCCCATACTGGCAACCACGGGCATTAAAATCGCCAGCGCCACCACTTTTGCCAACACCGCCTCAAACTGACCGATGACCGCCGCCGCCAATAGCGCGGTACACAGGTTGATACCGAGCCAGATACTACGGCTTTTGGCGCTGGTCAAGATAGGGGCAAACAGCTCCTCATCTTGGCTGACACCTGCGAGGTTTTTCATGGTGCTATCGACATCATCTTGGATAATCTCCATGATGTCCTCGGCATTCAATTGACCGACCAGCTCGCCATGGCTGTTGATGACAGGGGCAAAACGAATGTCTTCTGAGCGAAAAATCGCCGCCGCATCGGTGATATCGAGGCGATCATTGATGGTGATAGCAGGGTCGATAAGCGCTGACACCAAAGTGGTTTGATCATGTTTGATCAAATCCACCAAGCTTAGCAGCCCAAGCAACTGCTGGCTTTGATCGACGACCAACAGCTCTTGGCTTTCGTCATCGAGCAGATCGTCATTGGCGCGCAGCCAGTCTTGTACCTCAGCCAGCGTAATGTCGTCTCTGACCTGAATGGTATCAGGGTCCATATAGCGACCGACTTCCCAATCGGCATAGGTGTCGAGTTTATTGACCTGCACACGGATATCTTCGTCCAGCGTCGCCATCACCGAGGTGCGGACGCTGTCGGTCACCGTGTCCAAAATCTCCGAGATGTCTTGGGCATCTAGGTCTTGTGTAAACAGCGATATCTCTTTGGATGAGATGTTTTCCATCAACGGCTGGCGCGTATCGACTTCTAGCTCGGCCAGCACCTCACCTTTGATATTATCGGGTACTTGCTCCCAAATCAGCAGGCGGTCTTGTGTTGGAAAAGACTCAAGTAAGCTGGCAATTTCATATTCTGATTGCTTTTCTAAAAACGCGGTAATGTCTTCAAATGCCCTGTTAGCCACCAGACTTTGTAGATACAGCAGCTTGTACTCAGCGCTATACTCTGCAGGATTGTAATCTCCTTGCAGGGTCGATGGTCGTTCTTGTTCAGGCGGTGGCGTAGGCATAAAGGTTCCAATGTTTTTTACAAATGCTAGGACAGGTACTAGGGCGTGTCTTCAATTTACTCGGTAGTTGTCTCATTACGCAGCCATGTCGATGTTTTCTGTGCTGTGCCCTTATGATAACAAAGACGGGGACGAACTGCGCTCGCTGAACGTTTAATAACCGTTAACGATTGCCCAATAATGCTCGAATATTGGCCAAATATTCATCAGCGACTTTTTCAGGGTCTTTGCTGGCTTTTTTCTTTTTGGCTTTGGCAGGCCAGTCGATATGATCCTCTGGCAGCTCATCTAAAAACCGCGACTCGGAGGTGACGCGCATTTGTCCACCAGCGCGGCGCTGAGTTGCCAGCGTCAGCGTCAGCTCACGGCGCGCGCGGGTGATGCCCACGTACATCAAACGCCGCTCTTCTTCGATGGTCTCACTGATGATAGAGTTGCGATGCGGCAGCATCTCTTCTTCTAACCCCATGATATAGACAAAATCAAACTCCAAGCCTTTGGCCGCGTGCAGGGTCATCAGATTTACTTTATTGGTGTTTTCTTCTTCTTGCTGCTGCTCGAGCATATCGAGTAATACCAGTTTGCGAATGATGGTATCAATGGTGCGATCTTCATCGTCTTCTGCGCGGTTGATCAGTGACTGAATACTGGTGTAGAGCATGTCGATATTGTCAAGGCGGTTTTTTTCTTGCTGCGGCGTCTTAGCATCGCTACGGACAAAGTCGATATAGCCTGTCTCATCAATCATCTGGCGCACGATGGGCACAGGGTCAGGGTGCTGATCCAGCTCGCGGGTATAGTGCTCGATAAACTCGCCAAACTCCTTTATCGTACCATAGGCTTTGGATGGCAATACGTGCGAAAGGCCCGCATGGGTACAAGAGGCGAGTAGGGAGATGCTATGCTCTTGGGCAAATAAGCCTAACTTCTCAAGCGTCGCAGGCCCCATACCGCGTTTGGGCGTATTGATGATACGTAAAAACGCACTGTCGTCTTCTGGGTTTAATATCAGGCGCAGATAACCCATGATGTCTTTGATCTCACTGCGCGCAAAAAACGACTGACCACCAGAGAGCTTATAGGGCACTTGCAATTGGCGCAATTGTGCCTCGAGCATACGTGCTTGGAAGTTACTGCGATAAAGCACCGCGTATTGCTCCCACTCGTTGCCAAAGCGCAGCTTGTGCGTGACGATTTCTTTGGCGACGCGCTCGGCCTCATCATCGTCATTACGGCAGTTGATGATGCGGATTTTTTCGCCTTGGCCTTTATCCGACCAGAGCTTTTTTTCAAATAAATGCTCGTTGTTAAGAATCACCGCATTGGCTGAGGTCAAGATACGGGTGGTCGAACGGTAGTTTTGCTCGAGCATGACGATTTTTAGTTTGGGAAAATCTTCTTTGAGCAGTGCCATGTTTTCAGGTTTGGCACCGCGCCACGCATAGATCGACTGATCGTCATCGCCGACCACGGTAAAGCGACCTTGCGGCCCGACCAAGTATTTGATCATCTCATACTGGGCGGTGTTGGTATCTTGATACTCATCGACCAATAAGTAGCGAATGCGGTTTTGCCATTTGTCGCGCAGCTCCCTGTTTTCACGCAGTATCTTGGTCGGCAAGACGATTAAATCATCAAAATCCACAGCGTTATACGCACGCAGATTGCGCTCATATAAACCATATAGCGTGGCAAAAATCATGTCCTCTGGGTCGTCCAACGTCTCCATCGCCTTATCCGGCTCAATCAAGTCGTTTTTCCAGTCTGAGATCATCTTGATGGCTTTGCCGACCAGCTCACGACTCTCAGCGCCGCTTAGGTTGTCGCGCATCATCAGCTCCATCAGCAGGCGCTTACTGTCGTCGCTGTCCATGATAGAAAAATTGCCCTTGAGCGGCGTATGCGTCAGCTCATAACGCAAAAACTGCAGACCAAATTGGTGAAAGGTTGAAACCGTCAGACCACGCATCTTTTCGCTAGGAAGTAGCTTGCTGACACGCGCTTTCATCTCGCGCGCCGCCTTGTTGGTAAAGGTCACCGCGGTGATACGCTCCGCTGGCATGTTGCACTCTTCAATTAGATACGCAATCTTGCGGGTGATCACTGATGTCTTACCAGAGCCGGCACCCGCCAGCACCAGTAGTGGGCCTGAGACGTAGAGCATGGCCTCGGATTGTTTGGGATTGAGTTGACTCATAACGTGACCTGTAAGACAAAAGCAAAAGATAAAATATAGTCGATTCTAAATAAAAGCGTCATGCGTTTATTGACCAAAAAGGCCGAGAAAAATTTTCTGGCGTGCTATGCCGCTGTAGACAGAGGCTGCAAAAATTTCTATCAGCCTTGCTATAACATTTTATAGTGAACTGATTATAGTGAACTGACTATAGCGGTATAAACACTGTACCGACAGCCACTGGATAAAAATAAACCATCACTGTCATCTAAGAGGGACAAAAAATATTGCCAATATAGGCTAAGATTTTTCATCAGATATTTTTCATCAGATATCGCGCTGTAGGTTTATCATTACCAAAGATGATTGAGACGCTGCCAAAGGTATCTTTGTGCCAATGGCGAGACATCATTAAAATTCGGTGAGGTATTATAAAGCAAAAACAACGACTTTGGGGAGGAGATGGCCGCGCAGAGATGCCGAGTAAAGCCAAGTGGTTTTGCTCAATAATGATATGGTATCAATTATAAGTAAAAATTATGGATTTGGGGTTAATATAAGGTAATGTCTATATCATAATTTATAGTAAAAAAAACATATTTTTTTTATAGAGAAAGTGACCGTCCAATACAGTTAAAAACTAGCTTTTGGGCACTGAAATGCGTATAGTACGTAAATAATTTATGCCAGTTGTCTCGTCCATTGTTGACTACGTGTAATGAGTTATTAAATCAATTAAGTAAGCAGTGCGATATGATATTGATTTAATAAGTTGATCTTACGTTATTACAAGCGGGGTTAGACGACCAGCTTGCTCCGTATGTCTAGCGGAACCTCTACAGTTGGTCATGTCTGACATCGTCGTCAATACACTTGATAATTGGCTATTACCAGCACAGTACCTAATATGGTTATTTAGTCGTTACTTAAATACAGTGGCTCAATGACAGTCGCTTTGTGTTTTCGTCTGCGTCAAGCCTGCCGCTCACCGCCCCTTGTTGGTCAGTCTTTGCGCGGCGCTTGACACTCGATTGGGTGAGGAGCACGTATTATCATGTCTGCTTTTAATTGGTCAGCAATTGCTTTTATCTTAGCCGCCATTGGGCTAGTTGTTTTTATGCTGGTCGTGCCGCGTTTGCTTGGCGGTCGCTCTCAAGGCTCACAAAAAGAAGAAGTATTTGAAGCGGGTGTTGTCGGAGCAGGCAACGCCCGTATTCGTCTGTCTGCCAAATTTTATTTGGTGGCGATTTTCTTTGTGATTTTCGATTTAGAAGCGCTTTATCTTTATGCGTATGCCGTTTCAGTGCGCGAAGCCGGCTGGTTAGGGTTTGCTGCCGCCGCCATCTTTATCACAATCTTAATCATCGGTCTGATATATGAGCTGAGTCTGGGCGCGATGAACTGGGCACCAGCGGACAAGCGCCGCAAAAAACCTCGGCTACATGCCGCGCCAGCTGGTTTTAATTTGGCAGACATCACCCGTTTTGATGGCGCGCACGAGCTGATGGTCGATCCGACAGGTAAAGTCCCAGCGCAGTCATCAGGGCAGATCAATGTCTCAAACAATATCGAGACCAATCGTCGCCATCTACAAAATATCGATCATATCAATACCACGGGCAATGTGACTTCCGTGGATTTTGCCACGTCTGCGCAAAAAGACAGTGTTGAGCGTTAAGACGGTCAAGCTGTACAAAACCTTAGGGTTTTATGATGGTATATCAATGATCACTTATGAATAATGGGCGCGCGCGGTGGCAAGATGATTGTCCTGCAGTGCCCCATATAAAGGTTGTATGTTATGAAATACACATTAACAAAAGCCAACCCTGATGCAGATACCTATCCTGCTCAGACCAGTCAAACGGTCAAAGACCCTATCGAAGATGAAGTCAATAAAAACGTCTTTATGGGTCGTCTCGAAGACCTTGTCCATTCAACAGCAAACTGGGGTCGCAAGCACTCGCTTTGGCCATTTAACTTTGGTACCTCTTGCTGTTATGTCGAATATGCCACCACGTTAACTGCGGTTCATGACTTGTCGCGCTTTGGTGCCGAAGTCATTCGCGCCTCGCCGCGTCAGGCCGATGTGATGATCGTTGCTGGGACTTGTTTTGTCAAAATGGCCCCTGTTATCCAGCGTCTTTATGAGCAAATGCTAGAGCCAAAGTGGGTCATATCAATGGGTGCCTGCGCCAACTCAGGCGGTATGTATGATATTTACTCTGTCGTACAAGGTGTGGATAAGATCATCCCTGTCGACGTTTATGTGCCAGGTTGTCCGCCGCGTCCAGAAGCGCTGATTCAGGGGCTGATGCTGCTACAAGAGTCTATTACCAAAGAGCGCCGTCCGCTGGGTGTCCATGTCAATGAGCAGGGTATCTACCAGCCGCAAATGACGCCTGAGCGCGACCGCAAACAGGCAGACCGTATCGCGGTAAAAAACCTGCGCAGCCCAGACAGTATCTAAGCGCGCTGTTAGCGCCAGCGGTTATGTAGTCTGGCGAGGGTTTTATCGTTAATAATTCGTAGACGTGCTCAGTACGCGTACGCCCATCACAGTTCGGTTATGATTAACATCGTTTAGTTATGATTAATGAAGGAATACATCATTCATGGTCACGGTAGTCGAAAACACAGATCCTAACAATAGGGGTCCTAAGAGCAAGCCTGCTCCAGCAGTCATCCAAGAGCTTACCCATAAATATGCTGGCAAGTTTGTGGTGCAGCATACGGTTGATGAGATTCCAACGGTGTGGGTGGCGCGCGCAGATTTGCTTGAGATATTGTTATTCTTGCGCAAGTTGCCCAAGCCCTATGTCATGCTATTTGACTTATCCGCGATAGATGAGCGGTTGCGCCAGCACCGTGCAGGTCTGCCAGATAGCGACTTTACGGTGTTTTATCATTTAATGTCGCTTGAGCGCAATAGTGATGTGCGTATCAAAGTGGCGCTAGATGAAGACGATTTGACGCTGCCGAGCGCCACGCAGATTTGGCCAAATGCCAACTGGTATGAGCGCGAAGTCTGGGATATGTTTGGGATTGTCTTTAGCGGCCATCCACATCTGACGCGCATCTTATTGCCGAAATACTGGGAAGGCCATCCACTGCGCAAAGAGTATCACGCGCGCGCCACTGAATTTACGCCGTACTTCCTAAACGCGGCAAAACAACAATACGAGCAAGAAAACCTGCGCTTTGTCCCAGAAGAGTGGGGTATGAAGCGCTCGGGCCGCGATGAAGACTTTATGTTTTTGAACATCGGGCCTAACCACCCCTCAGCGCATGGTGCCTTTCGCTTAGTACTACAGCTCGATGGCGAGGAAGTCGTTGATTGTATCCCTGATATTGGCTATCACCATCGCGGTGCAGAAAAGATGGCTGAGCGTCAGACGTGGCACTCATTTATCCCTTATACCGACCGTATCGATTATCTGGGCGGGGTGATGAATGAGCTGCCCTACATCATGTCGGTGGAAAAGCTCGCTGGTATCAAGGTGCCGCCGCGCGCTGAGACCATTCGCGTGATGATGAGCGAGTTTTTCCGTATTACCAACAACCTATTGTATGTCGGTACCTTTATTCAGGATGCCGGTGGCATGACGCCGGTATTTTATATGTTTACCGACCGCCAAAAAGCCTATGATGTCATCGAAGCCGTCACCGGCTACCGAATGCATCCAGCGTGGTTCCGTATCGGCGGCACGGCTGCTGACCTGCCGCGTGGCTGGCAGCGCTTGGTACGTGAGTTTTTGGAGTGGATGCCCAAGCGTTTGGATGAGTATGTCAAAGCGGCACTACAAAACAGTGTGCTCAAGGGCCGTACTCAAGGCGTGGCACAGTACAATGCCAAGCAGGCTTTGGCTTGGGGTGTCACTGGAGCTGGTCTACGCGCGACAGGGGTGGACTTTGATTTGCGTAAGGCGCGTCCATACATGGGCTATGAGAATTTTGACTTTGAAGTGCCAGTTGGCTACAACGGTGATGCTTATGATCGCTGTATGGTAAAAGTCGAAGAGATGCGCCAGTCGCTGCGTATTATCCGCCAGTGTATGGACAACATGCCGCAAGGCCCGTACAAGGCTGACCATCCGCTAGCGGTACCACCGCCAAAGGACCGTACGCTAAATGACATTGAGACGCTGATCAACCACTTTATCTCTGTCTCTTGGGGCCCTGTGATGCCAGCGGGTGAGTGTGCCACCATCGTAGAAGCGACCAAAGGCCTCAACAGCTATTACATCACGTCTGACAAAGCCACGATGAGTTATCGCACTCGTATTCGCACCCCGACATTTGCTCATTTGCAGCAGATGCCGTCAGTGATTAATGGATCCTTGGTCTCTGATGCCATTATGTATCTGGCATCGATTGATATTGTGATGGCAGACTGTGACCGCTAGCGCTGTGATTTGAGATGAGTGTTTTTTTAAGATAAGTCAATCAATATATTATTGCCTGATGGCACGCCAAAATGCGATCACCTGTCAATATCATACAGTGTCTTTATGTCAGTGAGGATAAGGCTGTAGTGGCTAGGTGCTTAGCATGATGAGTGAGGAAAGATAGAAGATTATGAAAATTGTTTCCGACAAAATGCCAAAAGTAGATGTGGCCAGCATCCTCACCCCTGAGGAGATTGCTGCCATTCATGAATATATGCATCACTATCCCCATGCGCGCGCCGCCTCGTTAGATGCGCTAAAAATCGTGCAAAAGCGCAACGGCTGGGTCGATGATGCGCAGGTCAATGCCATCGCCAATATATTAGACATTCCGATGTCGGATATGGACGGCGTTGCGACTTTCTTTAACCGTATTTATCGTCAGCCTGTCGGCCGTCACGTTATCCTGATTTGTGACTCAGTGGCCTGCTATCTAACAGGTTATGAGGCATTATCGGCTGAAATTCGATCACAGCTGGGTATTGAGTATGGGCAGACCACAGCTGATGGCCGTTTTACGCTATTACCGATTTGCTGCTTGGGTAACTGTGATAAAGGCCCTGCGGTGCTGATAGACGAAGACACTTATGGTCCTGTCCAACCATCTGAGGTCGCGCAATTATTGGAGCTATACGCATGAGTTTAACGATTTCAGAGCAGATTGCTCGTCGCGGTCAAGGTAAAGCGCCAAGCCAGCTAAACGAACAGCGTATACCAATTTATGGTGATAAGGCGACCGCCACCAGCGAAACCAAACCATTGACTTGGCGTTTGGCGCATCATGATGCCGTTTTGGATTTAGCGACTTATGAGTCTCTACAAGGCTTTACGGGTTTAAAAAAAGCATTGTCCAAATCACCAAAAGAAGTTGGCAATATGATCAAGGCGGCCAATGTCAGAGGACGCGGCGGCGCAGGCTTTAACGCTGGTCTAAAGTGGTCGTTTATGTCGCCGCCAGATGGCTTGCCGCGCTATCTCATCTGTAATGCCGATGAGATGGAGCCGGGTACGTTTAAAGACCGTTTACTCATGGAGCGCCTACCGTTTCAGCTTATCGAAGGTATGCTCATTACTGCGCATGCGATCGGTGCCACCGATGGTTATATCTTTATCCGCGGCGAGTACATCTTAGCTGCTGAGCGCTTGGTCACAGCTATTGAAGAATGTCTAGCCAACAACCTGATGGGCGACAACATTCTTGGCTCAGATTTTAGCTTTAATCTGCACGTACATACGGGTGCTGGCCGCTATATCTGCGGTGAAGAAACCGCTTTAATCAACAGCCTAGAAGGTCGCCGCGCCAACCCTCGTACCAAGCCGCCGTTTCCGCAAATCTCTGGGGCGTGGGGCAGACCGACGGTGGTCAATAACGTCGAGACGTTAAATAATATGCCTGCGATTCTCAATCATGGTGTCGAGTGGTATCAGTCACTATCAAAGATCAAAGGCAAAAGTGAAACCCCGGGTACTAAGCTCTTTGGCTGCTCAGGATTGGTCAATGACCCAGGTCTATGGGAGCTGCCATTTGGCTATACCGCTCGCGAGATCATCGAAGAGTTGGCTGGCGGCATGAAAGATGGCAAGACACTCAAAGCATGGTTGCCTGGTGGTGCTTCGACCGACTTTTTGACCACAGAGCATTTGGACGTGGTGATGGATTTTGACACCATTCAAAAAGCCGGTAGCCGTATGGGTACTGGGCTGATTATGGTCGTCGATGAAGCGCAGGACATGGTGCCGCTGCTGCGCAATCTTGAGATTTTCTTTCAGCGTGAGTCATGCGGTTGGTGCACGCCATGCCGTGATGGTCTGCCGTGGGGTGTCAAGCTGCTTACCGCCATCAATGATGGTGAGGGACAAGTCGGCGATGTGGAAAAACTAGAAGGCCTCACCCGTGACTTGTGGATCGGCAAAACATTCTGTGCCCATGCGCCTGGTGCGATGGAGCCACTGATGAGTGCGATTAAATATTTCCGTCCTGAGTTTGATCAAAAAATCGCGCAGGCGGTTGGTGTCGATGTCATTGATGCGGCAGCCAACCAACAGCCAGAAGTGAAATAAGGAGAGCGGCATGGCAGTCATACATATTGATGGTACCACTGTCGAAGTAGATAGCAGCGATAACTTGCTGCAAGCCTGCTTATCACTCGGCATTGATGTGCCGTATTTTTGTTATCATCCAGCCCTTGGCTCGGTCGGCTCGTGTCGTCAGTGCGCAGTCAAGCAGTTCCAAAACAAAGACGATATGGAAGCAGGGCGCGGTCGTCTGGTGATGTCTTGCATGGTCGCTCCTGGCGATGACATGTATATCTCAGTGACGGATGACGAAGCCAAAGCATTCCGCAAGTCGATGGTTGAGCTACTCATGACCAATCATCCGCATGACTGTCCAACCTGTGAAGAAGGCGGGCATTGTCACTTGCAAGACATGACCTATATGTCAGGTCATAGCCGTCGTCGTTATCGCTTTACCAAGCGCACGCATCATAACCAAGACCTTGGGCCATTTATCGCTCACGAGATGAACCGCTGTATCGCGTGCTATCGCTGTGTACGTTTTTATAAAGACTACGCAGGCGGCGAAGATTTGGGCGTTTATGGCTCAAACAACCGTGTGTATTTTGGCCGTGATAAAGACGGTCAGTTCGAAAGCGAGTTTTCAGGCAACTTAACCGAAGTGTGCCCAACTGGGGTATTCACTGACAAAACGCATTCTGATCGCTACAATCGTAAATGGGACATGCAGTATGCGCCTAGCATCTGTCATGGCTGCTCAGCGGGCTGTAATATTTCGCCAGGTGAGCGTTATGGCGAGCTGCGCCGTATCGAAAATCGCTATAACGGTGACGTAAACCGCTATTTCTTATGTGACCGTGGTCGCTTTGGTTATGGCTATGTCAACCGCGCTGATCGTCCAACCCAAGCGCTTGAGCGTATCAATGACAAACACGTCAAAATCAATATTGACTACGCGCTTGATGAAACCATCAAACGCATCAAAGACAAAAAAGTCATCGGTATTGGTTCACCGCGTGCCAGTCTCGAGACCAACTTTGCGCTAAAAAATCTGGTTGGATTTGATAACTTTTCAACCGGCCTCAATCATCAGCAGCAAGCATTGGTCAATAAATGTATCGAAGTGCTCAGCACTGAAGGTATCTATAATCCTAGCATGGCTGATATCGAAGCACATGACGCTGTGCTGGTGTTGGGCGAAGACATCACCCAAACTTCATCACGTGTCGCACTGTCAGTACGTCAAGCCGCGAAAAACGAAGGCTTAAAAATGGCGGCGGCGCTGCAAACGCAGCCTTGGCTTGCCGAGCCTGTCAAGCGTATCGCCCAAGACGCGTTAAGCCCAGTATACGTCGTCGATGTGACCCAAACCAAGCTAGAAGACATCAGCAAAGCCAGCGTGGTAGCGACTCCTGAAGATATTGTTAAACTTGGTTTTAAAGTTGCTGATGAGATTGCAAGTCTGGCAGATGATTTGACGCAGATTGTAGCGCCGCAAGCAGATACTGCCGAGCGCGAGACCGATGCGATGCAGGCACTCGCGCAGCAAATCGCATATGATTTGATTCAAGCCGATCAGCCGTTGGTGGTTTCGGGTAGCAGCTTATCTTCTACCGCACTGATAGAAGCAGCGGCGCAGATTACTCAGGTACTCACCCAAAAACGTGCGGCAATCAAAGCGACTGAGCAACAGCAGGTTGATGCACATAATGCCAAAGTACAGGCAGCACAAGCGAAAGCGGCTAATGACCAGCCTGAAGAAGACCAAGATTTATCTGCTAAGCCGAACAAACCTGAAACAGGCGTGAATACAGAAGCGCAGGATGATGCCGAGCGCGAGCCTGCTGAAAACCTTGAGTTAAAAGAAGTAAATAACAGGTATCAGGCACAAGCAGGTATCTATCTAACGGTTCCTGATGCCAATAGCATGGGCGTTTGTATGCTTGGCGGTCAGTCAGTTGAAGAGCTACTAGCCACTGACTTTGATGTGGTGGTGGTTGCAGAAAACCAGCTGACCGATGCCATTGATGCCAATAAGTTGACGCAGTTACTCGCTGATAAGACCGTCATCGCCCTTGATCATCAGCTGCTTGATTGGCACAAAGACGTCGACATCGTCTTGCCAGCCGCCAGTTTTGCCGAAGCGGATGGTACGCTTATCTCTGCTGAGGGCCGTGCACAGCGCTTCTTCCAAGTTTATGATAATGAATATTATCATCCAATGAGCAGTATCAAAGAAGGCTGGCGCTGGTTACATGCGGTGCATAGCAGTATCGAAGGCCGTGATGTCGATTGGACACAGCTCGATGATGTCATCAATGCATTGATCGCCACCCATCCAAAGCTTGCTGGTATCAAGGGCGCCGCGCCCGATGCGGACTACCGTATCACGGGTCTTAAAATTGCGCGTCAGCCGCGGCGTTACTCTGGTCGTACTGCCATGCGTGCGCCGATCTCAGTGCATGAGCCAATGCAGCCAAAAGACTTGGATACAGGATTGACTTTCTCTATGGAAGGCTACACGGGCAAACAAACACCAAGCTCGATGGTTCCTTTTGCTCATGCTGCTGGCTGGAACTCGCCGCAAGCATGGAACAAATACCAAGACAAAGTCGGTGGTCATCTAAAAAACGGTGACCCAGGCGTGCGTTTGTTCGATATGCTCGAGCGCCTACCGACACGTCAGTATGTCGCACCAGAAGCCCTGTCTGCGACCACGACCGACATGCAGCAGGGACAAGCCAAACTGGTGCCTATCTATAACATCTATGCCAGCTCAATGATGGCATCGCGCAGTCCTATCGTCGCCGAACAGCTGCCGGTGGCGGCATGGCGTATCGGTATGGATGATGCCAAAGACTGGAATATTGCCGCTGGTGATTACTTAGCAATCGAGATTGACAAACAGCAAATCACCCTGCCAGTACAGATTGTCGGTTATCTAGCAGAAGGCTGTATTGGTTATCCTGTCGGGCAGGTGAGCATCATTCACCCTTCGATGCCAGCCTCAGTCCGTAAAGTCGATGCGCCCGTGACAATGAAGGGCGATATGGCGGATAGCGCTGACGATACCACCAACCGCGCAGCGCCAACCAGCACCGCGCCGACCACCACACAGGAGGTGTAATATGCAAGTTACCCGTATTATCCCTGATGTGCCAAGCTTTTTGGCCAGTAGTATGAGCTTTGATACTTGGTCCGTTTTATTTATGGTGGTGCAAGCACTGGTCATATTTTTGGTGGTCGTTATCGTGGCGGCGTTGATGATTGTCTATGAGCGCCGCATGCTGGCCTTATGGCAAGATCGTTATGGCCCCAACCGTGTCGGGCCGTTTGGCTCCTTGCAGCTGGTCGCTGATATGCTCAAAATCTTCTTTAAAGAAGACTGGACACCAAACTTCACCGATAAGTTTATATTTACCTTGGCACCTGCGGTCGCCATGTTTACCGCATTGGCCTCATTTGCCATTATCCCTATCTCGCCGACCCTTGGGGTAGCGGATTGGGATATCGGTATTTTGTTCTTTTTTGCCATGGCAGGTATCGCCGTCTATGCGGTGATGTTTGGCGGCTGGGCGTCTGCCAACAAGTTCTCGCTATTGGGCGGCCTACGCTCGGCGGCACAAACCATCAGTTATGAAGTTTTCTTAGGCTTATCATTGATGGGCGTGGTGGCCTTGACCGGCTCGTTTAATTTGCGCGAAATCGTTGAGTCACAGATTGACGGCTGGTATATCATTCCGCAGTTTTTTGGCTTTTTGACCTTTGTGGTCGCTGGTGTGGCGGTGACCCACAGGCATCCGTTTGATCAGCCAGAGGCCGAGCAAGAACTTGCCGAAGGTTATCATGTCGAATACTCCGGTATGAAGTTCGGTATGTTCTTCATTGGGGAATATGTCAACGTCGTCCTGATTTCAGCCTTGATGACCTGCTTGTTTTTTGGCGGTTGGCTGGCGCCGTTTAATTTAGATATTCCATTTATTCCACCAGCTTTTTGGTTCATGATTAAGACGCTGTTTTTTATGACCCTATTTGTTTTGGCTCGAGGCTCACTCATGCGTCCGCGCTATGATCAGGTGATGAACTTTGGCTGGAAAGTCTGCCTGCCAGTGACGCTGATTAACTTAATCGTTACTGCTGCAGTCATTTTGATCTTTTCCCCAACGTTGTAATCATTACTAGCCATCATTGATGAACTAGGGTAAAGCTGATAAGGATAATAATCCCATGTTTACTACCATAAAAAAGACCGTCATTGGTATCCTTACCATTGTCCGCAGCATGTGGATGGTCAACAGTCATGCGCTTAGGCCACGTGACACCATTCTTTATCCTGAAGAGCCAGTGCCAGTGCCGCCACGCTTTCGCGGGCGTATTGTGCTGACGCGTGACCCTGATGGTGATGAGCGCTGTGTGGCGTGTAACCTATGTGCCGTCGCCTGCCCAGTAGGCTGTATCTCACTACAAAAAGCCGAGCGTGACGATGGACGCTGGTATCCAGAGTTTTTTCGTATTAACTTTTCGCGCTGTATCTTTTGCGGAATGTGCGAAGAAGCCTGTCCGACGACAGCGATTCAGCTGACGCCAGATTTTGAGCTGGGTGAGTATAAGCGCCAAAACTTGGTCTATGAAAAAGAGCATTTGCTCATCTCAGGTCCAGGCAAATATCCTGATTATAACTATTATCGTGTGACCGGTATGGCGGTAGCGGAAAAACCAAAAGGCGCTGCTCAAAACGAAGCGGCACCGATTGATCTAAGGAGCTTGCTACCATGATGACTATTTTAAACAGCCCTGAGCTGGCAGGGTTTTATGCGCTGGCTGCTGTGGCGATATTTGCCAGCCTGCGCGTGGTGACGCAGGCCAATCCAGTACATGCCATTTTGTCGATGATTGTGTCTTTGCTCGCCATCTCAGGTATTTTCTTTGTCTTAGGTGCACCGTTTGCAGGGGCGCTAGAGATCGTCGTCTATGCTGGCGCTATCATGGTGCTGTTCGTCTTTGTCATTATGATGCTCAACTTGGGCATGAGTAATGATGAGCGCGAAGAGCGCTGGCTCGATGCTGGCACGTGGGCGCTGCCGACCGGCCTGACGGTTATCATCGGCGTTGTACTGTATGCGATGATAGGTATGGGGCATGATGACGCGGCGATGATTGGTGGTACCACCATCTCTGCCAAAGCAGTCGGTACGGTGCTCTTTACCAAATACGTCATGCTCATCGAGGTGGCGGCGCTACTGCTGCTAGCCGCTTTGGTTGCCGCCTACCACTTGGGCAAAGAGACAAAAGATGATGAGGTCATCGGCAATGGTAGCCGAGACGTGCAGCCAGCTGTCGGCAGTATCAAATCATATGATAACGACGACAGCCATGCAGCACAAATGGCGGAGCCTTATGAATACAAAGATGTTGACCCGCATGACTATGTCGGTAAGCAAGTAGGTGTACAACGAGTCACGCGCAAGGAGTCAGACTGATGGTACTAGCAGCGAGCGTGGTACAAGATGTGTCAAACGTGCCGTTTGCCCACGAGGTAGCAGGCTTAGTACAGCCAGCTGCTGAGGCGCAAAATGTACTGGGTATGATACCCATGAGTCATGGACTGATTTTGGCAGGTATTTTATTTGCCATCGGTCTGTGCGGCGTCATGGTACGACGTAACTTTTTATTTATGCTAATGAGTCTTGAGATTATGATGAACGCGACGGCATTGGCATTTGTAGTAGCAGGCAGTCGCTGGGTCGATCCAGATGGGCAGATTATGTTTATCTTTATTTTGACTTTGGCCGCGGCTGAAGCTTCAATCGGTCTGGCAATATTATTGCGGTTTTATCATAAGCGTGGGCATCTCGATGTCGATAGCGCCAATGAGATGAAAGGATGATGTCATGAGTTTATTACCATTAACCTTTATATTCCCGCTCATTGGCTTTTTAATCTTAGCCTTTATGCGCGATAAACTCACCGAGCAGGTGGCGAGGATAGTCGGTGTCGGTAGTATGCTGCTATCTGCGCTTTGTACGCTCGTCGTCAGCTATACTTTTTTGACCAGTTACCCTGCAGGTACGGTCGTCGAGATGCCGCTGTGGACGTGGTTTCAGGTCGGGGATTTTGCTCCGAGCTTTGGGCTGAGTTTTGATGGCTTGGCATTGACCATGACAGCCATCATCACGGGTATCGGTTTTTTGATTCATATGTTTGCCGCTTGGTACATGAAAGGCGATACCGGCTTTGCCCGTTTCTTTAGCTATATGAACTTATTTGTCGCCAGTATGTTGTTGCTGGTGTTAGCAGATAACTTGTTTTTGCTGTATCTGGGCTGGGAAGGCGTGGGTATTTGTTCGTACTTGCTGATTGGTTATTATTACCACGACAGAGCCAATGGCCGCGCGGCGATGAAAGCCTTTACGGTCACGCGTGTCGGTGATGTGTTTTTAGCCTTTGGTTTGTTTTTATTGTTTCGCGAGTTCGGCACGCTGCATATTCAAGAGATTATCACCCGCGCGCCCGAAGTCTTTGACCTAAATAACCCCATAATGATGCTCACCACTATGATGCTGGTAGGCGGCGCGATGGGTAAATCAGCCCAGTTGCCACTACACACATGGCTTGCTGATGCGATGGCAGGTCCGACGCCAGTATCGGCATTGATTCACGCCGCGACGATGGTCACCGCAGGGGTGTATTTAATCGCCCGCCTGCATCCATTGTTTGAGCTAACGCCAGGTATTTTATTGTACTGGGTCGGCGGTGTCGGGGCGTTAACGCTTGTGGTCGCTGGATTTTGTGCGCTGGCGCAAACCGATATCAAACGTATCCTTGCTTACTCGACCATGAGTCAGATTGGCTATATGTTTTTGGCCTTAGGCGTGGGCGCGTGGCAAGGGGCTATCTTCCATTTGATGACCCATGCTTTTTTTAAGGCGCTGTTGTTCTTGGCATCAGGTGCGGTCATTCTAGCGGTACATCATGAGCAAGACATCTTTAAGATGGGCGGCTTACGCAAAAAGATACCTTTGGTATTTTGGTGTTATATCGTCGGTGGCGGAGCACTCGCTGCGATACCTTGGGTCACCGTTGGTTTTTATTCTAAAGAAGCGATTCTTTGGGAAACCTATGCCACCGGTCACTTAGTACTATTTTACATGGGTGTTTTTGGTGCATTCTTAACGGCAATTTATACCTTCCGTATGATCTGGTTTGTCTTTTTTGGTGAAGAAAAGACCCATGCGCATAAGTTGTCAGGGGTGTCATATTGGTTACCACTTACCGTGCTTTTGGTACTATCGACCGCTGTCGGTGCGTGGATTACGCCGCCATTGCAAGGTGTATTGCCCCAGAGTGTTGGGCATCTATTAGAAGTGGCTGGTCAAGCAGAGGCCAAGCATACTGCAGAGTATATCGCCATGGGTGCGATGCTGGCAGGTTTGGTATTGGCCGCGCTGTTATATGTGGTCAATAAAGGTCGCCTGCTAACGAGCTTTAAGCGCTCGCGTGTCGGCGGCGCGCTGTATCACTGGTGCTATCATGGCCTAGGTTTTGATGCGCTATACGATTTACTTTTTGTAAAACCCTTTTTGTTCATCGGCCGCTTATTAAAAGCCGACCCTATCGATAAAACGTGGTATGTCTTACCTAAGCTGGCATCAGCAGGTAATAAGGTATTGTCTGCGACGCAAACAGGGTCACTTCGAGGTTACGCTGCAAGCTTTGGCTTAGGCGTTGCTGTATTGCTCGTGCTGGTAATGATAACGGTGGTATAAGATGATTGAGTTACAACAAACGTGGATGCTACCAGCATTGATTGCAATTCCTTTTATTGCAGGGTTGCTATGCTGGCTGGTAGAGCGGATTAATAAACGTCTGCCGCGCTGGATCGCCTTAATCGGGATGATCATAACCTTTGCTTTGTCACTCGTGCTATGGCAGTACGGCGACTATAGCGGTATGAGTAAGCAGGTGATCGCGCCAGATGCAAATGTGCCATGGGTCGCTGAGTTTAGTGTGCCGTGGATACCAAGCTTTGGTATCAGCTTTCATTTGGCGCTAGATGGTTTGTCGCTGCTGATGGTGGGTCTAACAGGGCTGCTCGGTATTGCCGCTGTCGCTTGTTCGTGGAACGAGATTCAGCGCCGTGTGGGTTTTTTCCATCTCAACTTACTATGGAGCTTGGGCGGTGTCATCGGTGTGTTCTTAGCCATTGATCTGTTTTTGTTCTTCTTCTTTTGGGAGATGATGCTGGTTCCTATCTACTTCTTGATCGCGCTATGGGGTCATGATGTGGTGGGCAAAACCAAAGAGTACGCAGCGACCAAGTTCTTTATTTATACCCAAGCGTCTGGGCTAATCATGCTCATCGGTATCTTGGTGTTGGTCATTATCAGCTATGCGCAAACTGGGGTGGTCAGCTTTAATTATAATGACTTACTCGGTACCTCGCTTGGCGGCTGGGAATATCCCATTATGCTGTGCTTCTTTATCGGTTTTGCGGTGAAGTTGCCGATTGTACCTTTTCATGGCTGGTTGCCTGATGCGCATGCTCAAGCACCAACAGCAGGTTCGGTGGATTTGGCTGGGGTTCTAATTAAGACTGCGGCCTATGGTTTGATTCGTTTTGTCTTGCCATTATTTCCAGCCGCGTCGCAAGAGTTTGCACCGATTGCCATTACCTTGGGGACGATTGGTATCTTTTATGGGGCGTGGCTCGCCTTTATGCAGACCGACATGAAGCGTCTATTGGCGTATACCAGTGTCTCGCACATGGGCTTTGTGGTATTGGCCATCTATGCTGGTACGCTCATCAGCTTACAAGGCCTGATGATTCAGATGCTGGCGCACGGGCTTAGCTCGGCGGCACTCTTTATCATGGCAGGACAGCTGTATGAGCGCTTACATACGCGCGATCTGACTTTGATGGGCGGTATGTGGGGTCAGTTCCGCTACTATGCACCGATACTGATGTTCTTTTGCGCCGCTTTATTGGGTATCCCGGGTACGGGTAACTTCATTGGCGAATTTATGATCTTATTTGGCTCATTTGCTCAGTATCCAGTGTTTGTGGTTTTTGCTACGTTCAGCTTGGTATTTGCAGGCCTATACTCGCTCATTTTGATTCACCGCGCCTTGTTTGGTAAAAACAATATCGAAGCGCTGGCGATACACGAAACCAAATCGCATGGTCTGCCGACGCGTAGACTAAAAGATTTGGGCAAACGTGAGCTTTCGTTGCTGCTTATGTTAGCAGCAGGTTTGGTCTGGCTAGGATTGTATCCGCAGCCATTCCTCGATACGTCAAGTCACGCCATGCAGTGGATCAATAATGCATATATATACAGTCAAGTCACACAGGTAGATGCCATGCAACTGCTTGATGCAATGGAGGCACGTTAAGTCATGAATGATATTACGATGAATGATTTGATGGGATTGCTACCTTACGCACCGATCATCGCCGTAGTGATTACGGTGTTGGTGGTGATGATTGCCATCGCGGTAAAACGCTCACATATGGTGACAGGTACTGTTACGGTGGTGGGCTTAAACATTGGGCTATTTACCTTGCTGGCGCAGATGGCGGGTATTGTCAGTAGCGGCGCGGCTGCGCCTAGCGCTGAGCAGTTATTTATCATAGATAATTTTGCTCAGTTTAATATGGTGGTGATTTTTATCTGTGCATTGGCGTGCTGTACGCTGTCTTATGCCTATCTTGCCAACCTAAAAGACAATAAAGATGAGCTGTATCTGCTGATGTTGCTATCGACAATCGGCGCGCTGCTGATGGTCAGTGCTCAGCATTTGGCGGCGTTCTTTATGAGCCTTGAGATGCTATCGATACCGCTATATGGCTTATTGGCCTATACTTATATGCGTAATCGTTCGCTTGAGTCGGGGCTGAAGTATCTGGTGCTATCAGCGACCGCATCGGCCACACTACTGATGGGCATGGCCTTTATCTACGCTGAGGTGGGCGCGCTGACGTTCAAACCGATCAGCTTGGTATTGGGTAATGTATTTGAGTCGCCACTCTTGATACTTGGGGCGGCGATGATGCTGTTCGGTATTGCCTTTAAACTCTCAGCAGCGCCTTTTCATATGTGGACCCCTGATGTCTATGAGGGCGCACCAGCTCCTATCGCTACGTTTTTGGCGTCTGTCTCAAAAGTGGCGATGATGGCTTTGGCCGTGCGTTTCTTAATCGATACTGCGTTATTGGCGCTGCCGCCTGTACAGATACTGCTGATGGTGATGGCGACCTTATCGATATTGGTAGGTAACTTACTAGCCGTACGTCAGACCAGTCTCAAGCGCTTATTGGGTTATTCATCCATTGCGCATATGGGTTATGTGCTGATCGTTATTGTTAGTATCGGTACCGCAGCCGATAGCATCTCTAGCATGTATATGGCGGTCTATGCCTTTACCTCTATCGGTGCCTTTGGGGTAGTGACCTTGATGTCGAGTCCTTATCGCTTGGCAGGTGAGGCTGATGAGCTGACTCACTATCAAGGGCTGTTTTGGCGTCGTCCCGTGCTGACAGCGGTCATGACTATTATGATGCTGTCACTGGCTGGTATTCCGCTTACCGCAGGCTTTATCACCAAGCTGTTTGCGATATTGGCAGCGGTACAAGGGACCAACTGGTTCTTGGCTGCGATGATTATCCTAGGCAGTGCCATCGGTCTGTTTTATTACTTGCGCGTGTTGCTTACTTTATTTAAACGTCCTAAGCAATTAATCGAGTTTGATGTGGCAGGACAGTGGGGGATTCGCACGGGTGGTATCATGGTCATCGCCGTCACAGCGATTATCTTGTTCTTTGGTATCTTGCCAAACAGTATGATTGAGTGGGCGAGCATGGCACGTATCTGGTAATGTACTGATAGTAATACGCTGATAGATAGGTAGCAAATAAACCGCTACAGTGCGGCAATCTATCGTGCCGCACGTCCGCTGTGATGGTAAACCACCCAAGATGCGCCAGCTTTATGATAAGCTTGGCGCATCTTTTGGTTTAACCCCTTTAAAAACAAATAAACACAACCATCAATAGAAGTATTAAAAGAAAACGACTAATAAAAACGAGAGTGATTAACTATTATGAGTGACAATATTCAGACAGTAACGGTGCTCAGTAAAACCACGTGGACGCCCAATTTATTTAGTTTTACGGTCAGCCGGCCCGACAGCTTTAAATTTACTGCCGGTCAGTTCGTGCGTTTGGGGGTCAACCCCAGTCGGCTGAAGTATTATCAGCAGCAGGACGAGGCATTAGCAGCATTGGACGAAGACATATTTCGTGCCTACTCAATTGTCTCCTCACCATTTGATGAGGTGTTAGAGTTTTTTTCTATTGTCATTCCTGATGGCGCTTTTACCTCGCAGTTGCAGCACTTAGAAGTGGGTGATGAGCTGCTGCTCAATACCATGCCATTTGGCTTTTTGACGTTGGCTCGCTACCAAAAACCTCTGCCCAAAGACTTATGGTTATTGGCGACAGGTACAGGCTTGGCACCTTTCTTGTCGATGCTCCAAGACCTAAAGACATGGGAAGACTACGAGCATATTGTACTGGCCTACAGTGCGCGCTCGGTGGAAGAGCTGGCTTATATTGAGCTGATTGAACGCTTGCAAGCAGACTTTGGCTCGTTGGTGGACAACCCTGCCAAGCTGATTTTTATTCCTATTGTCACCCGCGAGTCCGTCGACGGCGCATTGACGGAGCGCCTGCCAAAGCTGCTATTGGACGGTACGCTACAAGAGCGTGCAGGTATTGCGCTGGATGTCGACAGCACCCATGTGATGCTCTGCGGCAACCCTGAGATGGTAGAGGACACCAAAGAAGCCCTAAAGACATTGGGGCTAGTGATGAACCGCCGCGGCGAGGGTAATATCGCGGTAGAAAATTATTGGTAAAAGCTATTGATATATTGATAAAAGCTGCCGCTACAGGTGTTTGCTTAAATCTGATATATAAAAGTTGTATTGCCATTGTACAAAAACGCCGCTACTTGATAGACGAAAAGTAGCGGCGTTTTAATGGTCTATTATGTACGATTGATAGCCCATGTAGTTGGATATCAAACCTGACTGGGCTCGGTGGCATCTGCGACAGGGTTGATCGGGCCTTGCATCAGCTCAGGCTCATCGGCGTCGCTAATGATATCTTCATTGCTACTGGCGGCCAGTAGGTCACGATAGTTGATCTGGGTCTTTAAGATCATCTGCTCTTCTTCAAGCTCGCCATAATTGACCTGCACCTTGTGCAGTGTGCTGATGATTTTTTTGTTCTTTTTTAGCCAGCGGTTGATATCGAGGTAGATAACCTCGTCTTTGGCACGAGCAATGTTGATATACGATAAGATAAAGCCGAGTGGGTCTTTTTTGAGGATACGATGATAAAACCAGATAAACAGCTTGATGCCTTGGCGCTTGATAAAAGACTCGCAGCGCAGGTTTAGTACATCGGTATAGGTCTGCTGGCCAAAGACAAAACGCTGCACATTGCGATCGAGCTGTACATGAATCAAGCTAAAGTTACTGGCGACCTCGATATAGATGCCTGAGATATCAATAGTACAGTATAGGCGAAACCAGTCGTCGTGCATCTCAACGCGCAGCTCTAAGATGGCCTTTACATTGTCGGTGACAAACTTTTGCAAGGCATCGTTGACGTATTGCTGCGCTACCGGCAGCGATAGCTCGTTTTCAAACTTATCGGTGGTTTTGTTATAAAGGTTTTTGACAGATTGGGTGAGGCGCTCCCAGCCGTCGCTAAATGACTCATCAAAACGATAGCCAATGTTTTCAAAGTACTCATCAAAACTGTCTGAATTGTTTACGTTATCACTCATGTTATCAAAGTCACTCAAACGTATTATCCTTATAGTGCGCTATTAAAGTATGCACTTCTTGTTGTGTTCCTGCATATTATTGAAAGCAAGCATCCCAATGATATGATGTTTGTTTTATAGTATCTCGACTATAGCATTTATAAAGCAGTATATAACAAATATCGTGGCTTCAAAATGAACACAGGCGTTTTATCGTAAATGATTTGTTTGCAGTGTGGATGGCGCGCCTGTTTGGCGGTTGTGCTGGCGACGCAATTCTATGTCATGTTATGATAGCCTCGGCACGGCATGAGTCAACCGCTTAGCGGTGCCTATTCATTGATACATAGATGAGCGGCAGACTTGTGCTGCGCCGCTCATACCCTTAAGCTGAGAGCAACTGTGGCCTATATTAAAGACTCACAAAGTTATCATTTTTCAGCGCAAGCCCCTAAGCGCGATAGAAGTCTGCCTATGGCGATCGTCATCGCTGTGAGTGTGCACGTGCTGATTATTTTTGGTATCAGTTTTTCTATGGGGCAAGATCCGGCAGCGATGATGCAGGATGTGGCCAAGGCCTTGACGGACAACATGCAGCCAAATGAGGACGCGCACTTTATCGCCAACGCCTCTCAGATCGGTGGCGGCACGATAGAAGAGCAGCTCAGGCAAGAAACCGATCAGGTCAGCCCGCTGTCAGCTGAGCAAATGAGCGAGACACAAGATGTGATCAACTTGCAGCGGCAGACCCGTCAGCAGCGCTATCAAGAAAGCTACCTGCGTACCACCTTGAGCTGGCGACAGGCAACCGTCGAGTCTGATAATGACAGTACGCAAGAGCAAGATGATATCTTGGCGCAAGAAGAGCGTCTGCGTAAACAAATCGCGACATTAGAGGCGCAGTTGTCCCAGCGTCAGCAGATCTATGCGACCAAATCAAAAGTGGTGACGGTCGATAGTAACTCAACGACGCACGGCGCTGCAGCGGATTATATCAATACGTTTCGTGAGCATGTCGAGCGGGTCGGCAACCTGCATTATCCAGCGCAAGCTCGGGCGCAGGGTATCACCGGCGACGTACGCTTGATGGTGGTTATCAGTAGTGATGGCAATGTCAAAGCCATCCGTTTGCTAGAGAGCTCAGGCTCGACGATATTGGATGAAGCGGCAAAGCAGTCAGTGCGTCAAGCGGCACCCTTTGGCAAATTTACCGAAGACATGAACGATATTGTAGAGCTGCGTTTGATACGCACTTATCAGTACAGCGATACAGTCAATGTGACGTATTAGCGGATGAGGTATCAATAAGCGACGTATCAAAAAGCGATACAGCAAATCAAATAAAAGCCGTTTGCCAGCAAAGGCGAGCCGGCACTTAGATATCACAATACACTTAAACAAAAAGAGTCAGTATGGAATTTTTAGGTTTTACAGTCGATGTTGCTGCTTTGACCAGTAACGCATTGAGCTTGGTAATCAAAGTGGCTTTTGCCATCGTTATATTTGTGGTCGGGCGCTGGCTGGCCAAAAAGGCCGTTACCTTTGCTCATGGTATTATGCGCCGCAGTCATTTAGATGATACGGTGGCCAGCTTTTTAGGGCGCTTGCTTTATGGCGTATTACTAGTGGTAGTGGTGTTGGCCGCGCTGAGCAAGGTTGGGGTCCAAACGACATCGGTCGTTGCCATACTGGGCGGTGCAGCGGTCGCGATTGGCCTGTCGTTAAAGGATCAGCTATCAAACTTTGCCGCTGGTATCATGATCGTTACTTTTCGCCCCTTTGTGCGCGGTGATTATGTACAGATTAGCAGCTACACAGGGACGGTGACCGAGATTACATTGATCAATACTCACCTAACCACGATCAATAACCACGACATCATCATCCCAAATGGCGATATCACCACCTCTGCGGTGACCAATTATACGGCGCTGCCCAATCGCCGCGTCGATATCACGGTTGGAATCGGCTACGATGCCGATATCAAAACTGCCAAAGAGGTGATGCTGAGCTTGGCCAGAAACAACCCAATGGCCTTTACCGACCCTGAGCCTATCGTACGCGTGACCAATCTGGGCGACAATTCGGTAGATTTGACCCTCAATGTCTGGACGACCAATGCTGATTGGTGGACAATGCAGTGTGATTTGCTTGAGCAGTTTAAATACGCTTTAGACGATGAAAAGATTGAGATTCCATTCCCGCAGCGTAGCGTTCATGTCAAAGGCTTGGATCAGATGATTAATCAAATGGGTCAGTCGCAAAAACTGCCCATGACTAAAGACTGAGCATATAACTAAAGAATGAGCCCACGACTAAAGAGTGAATAATGGTTGGTTATTCAGTGCTTGTTCTAAGGGGTTGGTTCGGTCAAAAACCATCTCGTCAAATTCAAGCGTTTGGTAGATAGGGGTTTGGTAGGTTAAGACTTGCCAAAATCTCTATCTCAAACCCTTCCATCTCCTCTTGCTCAGATTGTCCAAGCTCGTGATCAAAGCCTAGTAGATGTAGCATACCATGTACCAGTAAATGACTGATATGCTGCGCGACGCTCTTGTCTTGTTCGCCGGCTTCTCGTACCACGACTTCATGACAGACGATCAGCTCGCCGAGTGGCAAGGTCGGCATCAAGTCAATAATGGCGACGGGTAAGTCGCTTGGATAGGATAAGATATTGGTCGCATAATCCTTGCCCCGTGCCTCTAGGTTTAATTCACGACCTTCAGTTTTGTCAGTAATATAGATATCTAGCGCTTTGATTTTGTGCTGCCACGTCTCAAGACTAATATCTGTAAAATAAGGGAGCATCAGACCGTTTTCTATACGTCTATCTATATATTTCAAAGTTGCAGCCATGATTGGCAATAGACGATCTGCACTGTAGTAACGACTGATTAATCCCTCATCGATACTATCAAGAGCGCTGACATCAAGCTCAACTTTGTCTAGATTATTTATCTTTAGGGCGTTCATATTATCGTTGTTAGATTGGTTCATAGCGTCACCTTAGGGGGAGATATAGTCGATTCTAAATAAAACAGATAGATTGTATGTCAACGTGGAACTGGTATAAATTTTTCTTGCGTGCTGTGCCTACGCCGACAGAGGCTGCGTAAAATTCATTCCAGTCCCACTGTATCGTTTTTATACTGAAATCACTATATTATGCTTATCAAGACTCATTTTATTTAATATTAACGAAAAGACCAGATCACTATGTTTAGTAATCCGGTCTTTTGGGTTAGACATAACGGTTTAATGACGTTTAGCTACAGTTTAGAGGCTGTATCTGCCACCGCCTGTCTGCGCTCTTGCTCTTTGATGCGCTCAAACTTACGTTTTTCTTGTAGCGCGATTTGCTCTTCATCAAACACATCATAGGCTTCGACGATTTTTTGTACCAACTGATGGCGCACCACGTCTTTTGAGTCAAACTTAGTAATATGAATCTCTTCGATACCGCTTAAAATATCCATCGCCTGTGCCAAGCCTGATTTGGTACCGCGTGGCAAGTCGACCTGTGAGATGTCGCCTGTGATAACAGCGCGTGAGCCAAAGCCCAGACGCGTCAAAAACATCTTCATTTGCTCAGGTGTGGTGTTTTGTGCTTCATCCAAGATGACAAATGAGTTGTTTAAGGTGCGGCCACGCATATAAGCCAGCGGCGCAATCTCGATGATTTGCCGCTCGATCAATTTGCCGACCTTCTCAAAGCCAAGCATCTCATAGAGGGCATCGTAGAGTGGGCGCAGATAGGGGTCAATCTTTTGTGTGAGATCACCGGGTAAAAACCCAAGCTTCTCCCCAGCTTCTACCGCTGGACGTACCAGCAGTATGCGCTCAATCTCATTGCGCTCTAGCATATCGACCGCGCAGGCCACCGCCAGATACGTTTTGCCGGTACCGGCAGGCCCAATACCAAAGGACACATCGGAGCTGAGGACGTTTTTGACATAGCGCTGCTGGTTGCCCCCGCGCGGGATGATACGGCCTTTGCGCGTGCGCAGGCTAATGGGGGTAAACTCATTTGCCGAATCCAAATCAGCTGTATCGCTTTCATCATCGGCAGACTCTTGCTCATCGTCTGCCATGTCTTCATCGCGGGAGACGCTCGATTGGATAATCAAATGCAGCTCTTCTGCACTGATATCCTTGGTGTTTTGCGCTTCATCGACCAGTTTATAAATGATGCGTTCGCCGCGCTCGACCGCAGTCACATCTCCGCTCAGGCAAAAGTCGCCTTGGCGTTGAATGATCTTGATATCGAGACGATCTTGTAGGTATTTCATGTGGTTGTTGTATTCACCAAGCACGGTTTTGAGCTGTGCTGGGGTCAATGATTCAAACTTTATACGGCGGCTCATAGAATCAGTCAAGCGATTATCCTTGTGTTGTGTACCCGCTGCTATCGCCTAGTCTGATGAGATCAACATGGAGAGCGCTACGGGCTTCAGAGATAAAAAATAAAATGATAAAAAATAAAATGGGTAATAAAAATCGTTCGTCAAAGTGTCTGGGCGGGCAGTGTGTCACGCGCCTTTTAACACGCAGGTGGCGTATCTGCTAGCGATATAGATAACGGTAAATTATTATTGGTTTTGGGGTTAATGATAAATCAATGTCTTGTCTTCATTATGGTAGATAGTTTTTAAAATTCAAGCCATCGCCTGCCCAGATGGCGGGGTTTTTGTATGTAGATTGCAACCACAGGCTGGTGGGCAAACGGCTGCAATGGTGAGGTATGCTGTGGCGTAGCTTACCCTCATGTCAGTCTTTTATGATATGACCGCAAACAGGCGAGTACACGCTTTGCATACGTGTCAGGGCACAGAAACTCAAGCAAACTGTGGTAATCTAGGGTATTAATAAATAACGCCTGAAAAATAAGAAAGCACACCATTAAAAGCAATATGATTAGGAATAGCATGATGCAAAATACCAATGCAACGTCATCAACTGTCAAAAAAAAAGCAGCAATCACCGACCAGCAAGTACTGATCGCAGGCGGCGGTCACGTCGGCTTATCTTTTGCCTTGCTATTAGCGCATCACGGCATCAAAAGTACTTTACTTGAAAAAAACAGTTACCCAACCATCAGCCCGCAAGATGACCGCACACGCAGTCATTATTTGGACAGTCGCAACACCGCTCTGTCGCGGCGTACCGTACAGATTTATCAAGAGATTGGGCTGTGGGATGAGCTACAAAGCCATGCCTGCCGTATCGATGCGGTACAGATCAGCGAGCAAGGCAGCTTTGGCCGCGCGCAATTAAATAAGGCGGACGAGCAAGTCGAGTCGTTTGGGCAAGTGATGGAAAACGCTTGGCTGGGGCGTAAGCTACTACTGGCCGCCCAGCAGGAGTCGCTGATTAGTATCATTGATAATGCCAACGTCATCGCTGTCGAGCAGCAGCCTGATGGCGTGACGCTCAGCTTTAGCTACTACGGCGAAGAAGAGCACGAGCAGCAGCTGCAGGCCAGTCTACTGGTCGCTTGCGATGGTCGCGACTCTACCGTGCGCCAGTTATTGGACATTGGCACGACGACGTATGACTATCAGCAGACCGCCATCGTCGGAGTGGTAGAGACGGATAAGCCGCACGACCATGTCGCCATTGAGCGCTTTAGTCCAGCAGGGCCACTGGCGGTGCTGCCATTGACCGACCCAGAAGGCGATGGCAATGAGGAATATCAACAAGGCTACAGACGCTCGGTGGTTTGGGTCTGCCCAAAAGGCGAAGAGACAAGATACCTAGAAGATGATGCGCATTTTTTGGCGACGTTACAGCAGGCTTTTGGTGAGCGTGCTGGCACGTTTGTCAACGCTGGTCGCCGCGGTGGCTACCCGCTGACGCGTGTACTGGCAGATAAACAAGTCGCTGGCCGCTGCGTCATCATGGGTAATGCAGCCCACACCTTGCATCCCGTGGCAGGTCAAGGCTTTAATCTGTGTATGCGCGATGCTCACGTACTGGCAAAAATGCTGAGTGCGCAAGTGCTGCGAGGCGAGGATATCGGTAGTCCGGCATTGCTCACGCGCTACGAAAAAGCCCGACAAACCGACCAAAAGCGCGTCATTCGTTTTTGTGATGCGGTCGTCCATGGCTTTACCCATCCCAATCCAGCCATCAAACTGGCGCGTAACATGGCACTGGTGGCGTTTGATAAACTGCCCAATATCAAACCGCTGGTGGCAAATTATGCCATGGGTTTAAAATCGTAATACCCATAACTAAAGTGATGCGCTATTTTTAGCCCATTTAGATAATTATCAAGTGAATTGAAGATACGCCCTAACACGTCCTGATATCGAGAGCTAACTTATGACAAACAACCATACACTCATTATCGGCGGCGGTATCGTCGGTGCGACGCTGGCGCTAAAGCTGGCGCAGGCCAAAATGCCCGTGACCTTAATCGATGCGCGTCCTGCTCGAGATGAGTCTGCATGGCAACAAATGCTTGGCAAGCGCGATGCCCGTGTTTATGCACTGAGCCTCGCCAGTATTGCGCTGTTAAAAGACGTAGGCGCTTGGCAAAAGATAGCGCTATCAGGACGAAAGGCGGATTACTCGCAGATGCAGGTATGGCAGCTAAATGGTATGGGCGAGCTATTATTTGGCGATAGTGAAAGCAGTACGCCAGAGCTGCTTGGCAGTATGGTTGAACCAGCGGTCATCGAGTATGCCTTGTGGCAGCGTCTGTCTGAGGAGGATGTCAGTGATTATCTGACCGTCATCGCAGGGCAAAAAGTCGTCAATATGGACTGGCGCGGGACGCAGCAGGGCTACCGTGTGATGCTAGCGGACGGCGCTGCTATCGATACGCATCTGCTTGTCGGTGCCGATGGTCGCGGCTCGTTTGTCCGTCAGCAGGCGGCGATTGGGCTAGATACGCTTGATTATAACCAAACCGCGATTTGCTGTGCGATTCAGACTGCCAAGCCCCATCAAGCGACCGCGCGCCAAGCCATGCTACCGACCGGCACGCTGGCTCTGTTGCCCTTAGCGGACATTACTGAGGCAGATAAAGCCCGTCCAGAGCATTGGCAGTCAGTAGTATGGACTTTACCGCGCAACCAAGCGCTAGCTCTTTTAGAAGAAGAGCCAGACTATATCGCTGAGCAATTAGCAGCTGCCAGTCATTATGAGCTGGGCGCAATCGAGCAGATAGAGTCCATCGCCAGCTTTCCACTGAGCGCGCAGCAAGCGAAGCGTTATGTACAGGACAATTTGGTGCTAATAGGCGATGCCGCCCATGGTGTGCATCCGCTGGCAGGTCAGGGGTTAAATCTGGGTATGCTCGATGTGAAGGCGCTAAGTGAGCAGCTGACGCACGACTATGCGCGTAGCGGCGATAAGCTATGGGGCAGTAACCAAACCTTGCGTAGCTATGAGCGTCTACGCCGACCGCATAATATCCTTATGATGCACAGCTTTTCGGCGCTTAATTGGCTGTTTGCAGGCTCGCTTGCGCAGATGCGTCCGATTCAGCAGATTCGCAGCGAAGGCATGTACCGCGTTGGCAAGATAAAGCCACTCATGCGATTGTTTGCGAAGCAGGCGAGTGGGGTTTAAAGATGGTTCTAATTTACGGAAGAGTAAAGTATGAACGCTAAAGTGCGGACAATAGCGCCGATGATAATAGGTGTTTTAGCATTGACAGGTTGTCAAACGTCTGACTTGTCTCAGCAAACAGGCCAAACCATTAATACGTCAACTATTTTGGTTGATTTGGATAGCGACGGTGATGGCGTGCCTGATGAGTTGGATCAATGTCCAAACACGACAGAGAATGTGGTAATAGATAAAAGAGGATGTGCTGAGATTATAAGTCTTGTTGGTATGCCTCCTACGATGGAGTATCGTGCTTTCTTTACCAAGGATAGCAGTGAATTATTGCCACAGTATCATGATGAGCTTAATAGAGTAGCAGAACAAATGAAACACTATGATACGGCTACGATAAAAATTGAGGCTCATGTCTCGGCGGATGAGGTCAGTGAAGCCTCTACCTCAATTTTATCATCAAACTCATTGGCTAAGCGTAGAGCACTTATTGTCAAAAACTACCTAATTTTACACCACAATATCGAGCCTAGTCGTCTAATGACTCTCGATTGTGGTATTAGAGGTCCTATCGCATCTTCTGATACCAAGGAAGGTAGATCTATGAATCGTAGAGTTTATGGCTTAGTAACCGATTTAAAAAACCAGAAAGCTGATTATTATCAAAACGATTCAAGCTCAAACAGGTGTATTGAGTTTTAGATTTTATCATTGTTAATTAATAACTTTAAGCCAATAAAAAAGGCACTCTCCATGCTTATCCCTAAATACTGGGCGCAATACAAACAGCGCTTTGCGTCGTCGCCGACAACCGATCAGCCCTCTAAGCAAGCCACTATTAAACGCTATGGTTGGTCAGATATCAGTCAAAGCGACGCACTAAACCATGCTAAAGCACGGGTCAGTGAGGCATATGGTCGTTGGCTGGTAGGTGAGGATGTCTTACGCCGCGAACGCCGTGAAGAATATAACGCAAGTAACGGCATTCCGATTCGTGAGCAAATCATATCTCAGCAGTTTTTGCCTTCATCTGCGCAAGAAAATGTTGCACCGACGCAGCTTGTCGTTACGCGCAACAGCTATGGCGCTCAAGTCGCCAATGTTGACAATATCGCTATTATTGATGTCGATTATGATGACCTACTGTGCTATCGCTACCCCGAGCAGTATAGCCACCATGGCTTTATGCCCGCTTTGCTATTAAATAAGAGTACGCCATCAAGTACGTTAAACATGTGGATTTTTATTGTTCTCTTTGCCGTGGTTGCTAGTGTGTTCACGTGGCTCGGACTGTCATGGCTTTGGCTATTGGTGGTGATGATCGGCACAACAACTTATCTGTGGCAACAAGCCAGCCGAAGAAACAAGGCAAGACTGCAACAACATCATGACAATATCGCCTCACTTAGACCTTATATGACGGATTTGCTCCAAAAGCGGGTGACCCGTCATCCTGCCGAACAATTTCGCTTATACGAGACGCCTAAAGGGTTTCGTATTATCGTCACTCACGATATTGTTTTGCCAAAGGATAGCGTGGTTGCCGAATGGTTTGAGTATTTCCATGCTGATGCCAATTATGTGCGCCTGAGTCAGGTGCAGCAATGCTTTCGGGCGCGGCTTACTGCCAAGCCGTGGCGCATGACTGAGGTCGAGGATAAAAGCTTAAATAAAGACATCCCTGCGAAGGAGTTTTGGTTTGGATCTAATAATACCGATGCAGACAATAGCACTGAGCAGCGTCAAGATGAGTTAAAAGTGCGTAAACAGTGGATTACTGATTATGAAGGCTTTACAAAAGGCTATCGCGCTTGTCGTTATGTAGAGACTTTTTCTGGTAGAGCCAGTCATAACCATTCCGCTCAAACAGCGATTGATGAGTTTATACAATGGCATGATAGAGTTTGTCAGGTGGATAAGGATTTGCCGCTAGCTTGATATGGCTGGTTTTATATACAGCCGATACCGTTCTCATAAAACAGGCTCTATCATTGATGTACTTTAAAGCCGATACAGCACTACTGGAGTAAATTTGTTACAGCTTCTGTTACGCTGATAAGCCGTCAGCAAAAATTTTATACCAGTAGCACCTAGCTATTAACGTAACAGTTTTTTTAAATGAAACTTTATTGGTATAAAATGCGGTTTGCTTCTTAATAGCCGATCTGAGCAGTCACCCCAACGCCGAAAACGCCACCATCAGTACGGGCGAGACAATATTAATAATAAAGCCAAAACTAATCGCCAGTGGCACTACTTTTAGACCGCCTGATTGCTGAATAATCGGCAAGGTAAAGTCTAAACTGGTCGCACCGCCAAGGCCGACCGCTGCTGATGGATACTTACGCATAAAGACAGGAATAAATAATAGCGCAAAAAACTCACGTATCAAGTCATTAAACAGCGCCACGCTGCCCCAAATCGCCCCATAAGCATCGGTCATGACGATGGCCGATAGCGAGTACCAACCAAACCCCGACGCCAGCGCCAAGCCTTTTGTCCACGATACATCGCTAAACATCAGCGCAAAGACAAGTCCGCCTACCAATATCGAGAGGGTAAAGATAATACTCATCTCCACCCCGCGCTTATTGAGCAAGACTTCTTTTAGGGTGATGCCTGAGCCTTTGAGACCGATACCGACCAATAAGATCAATATCATCAGCATGACGGTCATGGTGTTTTCAGGCGGCATATAACCTGCCGGTAAAAAATAACCAATCACCATGCCAATCACGACACAAACCACTTGTGCCAAGCTACCGCGGATACTGACGCGGTGCTCTTTGGATTTGACGCTGGGTTTTTTAGCATGCCACGGGCGCAGACGGTCAAAAAGCATAAGCGCTAACAAACCACTACCAATGGTCAGTATCGATAAAATGGTGACATATAGGGCAATCTCACCTATTTGACTGCCTAGCCCTTCTACCTGCGACAGCTCGATACCGATGAGCGCCAAGATAATAAACACCAAGTACGACAAGCCTTTATCCGCAAGCTTGGTCATTTTGGGATTTGAGGGGATGGCAAAGCCAATAAACATTGGCATTAATACCAGGACAAGGGTAATCAGGCTTTGCATGTCGGCAGGCTCGCAGCGGTTTTAAACAAGCCGAAGATTGTATCATATTCATTTATAAATACGGCTATCCGCGCATGATATTCATCATAAAATAGAACGATACTGGCCGCGAGTAGTACTTTTATATGCTTGACTCATCTTTACCTGGTCAACTTTTGTTGCTACATTAAGGCACTCAACCTCTGTGGTCAGCCCTATGTCGCTCTATCAGCTCAAATCTCAGTTTCAAGACCAGCTACGTCCCATAAGCGATACATTGGCTAAGTCAGGATGCAGCGCCAATCAAGTGACGATATCTGCTGTGATACTCAGCCTAGGGACGGCCTATGTGATTGCCAAGCCTGCGGCTCACCATCAGGCGCTTTGGGCGCTGCTACCGTCGTCGCTGTTTGTGCGTATGGCGCTCAATGCCATCGATGGCATGATGGCGCGTGAGCATGCACAGGCATCTGCGCTGGGCGGTGTGCTCAATGAAGCAGGTGACATTATTGCCGATACGGCGCTCATCAGCAGCTTGCTACCTCATAGCGCTCAGCCAAGCTGTCCATCTAAAAATGTGATTGACCAACAGGCTCATCAGCAGCGTCATGTCTTTGGGCTGATGATACTGAGTGTCAGCACTGAGCTGATAGCCATCGCTTGCGATGCTGCGATGGGCGCTCGAGCCAATCAAGGGCCGCTGGGCAAAAGTGACCGTGCGTTTGTGCTGGGCGTGCTTGGGGCGGCAAAAAGCCTTAGCGTACCGATATCATTGTCTCATCGCTCAGCAAGTCCGTTTTTTATGCTAATAGAAATACTACTGCTAAAAACGTGCCTCAATCGTCTGCGCTATATGGCCGCATTGTATCTACAGCATCAGCCGCCTGTACCGCGCTCAGCCCGTACTACTTTGGAGTCCCAGATCATGTCTTCTGATTTTATAAATATAAATGATACAGCGGCGCAGGATATGCCAGCCTCTTCTAGCGCGGCTACGGAGGTATTACAAGCAGCCGTGATAGAAGGCGAGAGCTGCTATAACGCGTATGATGGCACAGCGATTTATTACCGTTATTGGCTAACGATGCCTATTGAGCAGTTAAAAAACGCCGATCAGTGCTTACGGCAAGTGATTTTGTTGCACCGTGGTCATGAGCATTCAGGACGTCTGGCAGAGCTGGGGCAGCAGTTTGCAGCGGCAGGCTATCAGGTGTTTGCGTGGGATGCGCGCGGCAATGGCCGATCAGGCGGTATCAAAGATCATGCCGAGAGCGTCACCGAGCTTGAGCGCGATTTAAATGACTTTGTTCAGCTGGTGATGGGACAAACCGGCATCGCCATCGACGACACACTAATCGTCGCCAGTAGTATCGGTGCCGTGCTCGCCGCCGCGTGGGTGCATGATTATGCGCCCAACATCCGCGGCATGATACTCGGCACACCTGCGCTCAAGATTCGTCTGTATCTGCCTTTTGCCATACCGTCGCTAAAGGTAGCGCGTACGCTTGGGCTGATGTCACGCGTCAGCAGCTACGTCAAAGCGCAAGTACTCACCCATGACCAAGACGCGCAGCACGCCTACAATGCCGACCCGCTGATCTCTAGCAGCATCTCAACCGACCTGCTGATCGACACGCACGCGACCGGTCAGCGTCTGCTCGATGATGCAGAGGCCATCACCGTACCGACCTTTGTCTTGTGTGCTGGCAAAGACTATGTGGTGGATAAGCAAGCAGAGCGGACATTTTATGAGGCGATCAATAGTCCAAGCAAACGCTGGCAGCTGTATCCTGATAGCTACCATGCCATCTTTCATGAGACCAACAAAGCCGACGTGTTTGCCGACTGTCTGGCGTTTGCCGAGGAGGTATTTAGCACACCGGTACAAACAGCGGATTTAAGAGCAGCGCATTTGCATAGCGCTAGCAAAGACAAGGTCGATCGACTGGCCATCAAGCCATTTAATCCAAGCTTTGCGCTAACTCGGTTGGCGATGCAAACATTTGGTCATGTCAGCGATGCGATCGCCACAGGGCTTGAGCATGGCTTTGACTCAGGGCATTCGCTCGATCATGTCTATCAAAACCAGCCTAGTGGCCAAAACAAGTTTGGTCAAGCGGTCGATAAATTCTATCTTAACAACATCGGCTGGCAAGGCATTCGTATCCGCCGCGAGCATATATTAGAGCTGGCGCGTATCGCACTGACAGCTATCGAAGACAACAACCCCCAAGGTAAAAAACCAAGTAGCTCTAAGCGCTATCAACCAAAACTGCTAGATATCGCCAGTGGTCATGGTTATTATGCATTTGATCTGTTGACGGAATTTACGGGACTACAAGCTGAGCTGCGAGATTATGAGATGCATAATATTCAAGCGCTACAAGCAAAAGCTGAACGCTTAGGTATCACTGATCGAGTGGTGGTTAGGCAGCAGGACGCTTTTGACCCTGCCAGTTATACGCAGGCCGTGCAGGAGGATAGTGTCACCGCATCATCACTACACATGCCATCATCAAATAACGCAAAATCTGATGCAGGGTTTGATATTGCTATCGTCTCTGGATTGTTTGAGCTGTTTTCTAATAACCGCTTACCCGAGACTGCATTAGCAGGTATTTATGATAACTTAAACACAAATGGCTACCTGATTTATACCAATCAACCATGGCACCCTGAGCAAGAGTTTATCAGTAAAACCTTAAACAACCATCGCGGCCGTGACTGGGTGATGCGTTGCCGCTCACAAGCGGAGATGGACCAGCTGGTCAGGCAGGCAGGCTTTCAAAAAGTCAGCATGCGTATCGATCGTTTTGGTATCTTTACAGTGTCGCTAGCGGTAAAGGTCGCCCCGCTCGATGACAAATAAACACACAACCTATGAGCGTGTGCAGCTGTTTTCGGGAGGCGGCTCGCGCTTTGCCTATTATTTGGGTAGTTATGCCGCGCTGGTCGCCCATGATTTGAGACCAGATATGATCATAGGTACTTGCGGCGGCAGCCTCTCGGCGTATTTGGTACATCTTGCGCCTGAGCCAAAAGACTTGCAAGCACTGCTGTATAGCCATGAGCTGTATACCACCATTTGTGCAATCAGGCATGTCAGGCCAGATGAAGCAAATAGACGATCAAAAATGCGCTATATAACGCAGGCCATACAGCGTTGGCGCTTAGCAAGCAAGCAAAGCACCAAACCGCAACGCTCATCGCCAGCCAGCTATGAGCAGCTACTCGCAGAGCTGCAGCAATTGGCCATGTTTCGTATCGATGATGAGCGGTATTGGCTCGATTCGCTATCTGGTGTTGCCAATGAGCGTAATGAGCGTAGAGACAAGAGTGCCTGTGGTCATAAGCGTATTCAAAGCACCAAGCAATCCATACCTGAGGTTGCCATCATCGCCAGCTGTCTGCAAAAAGCCTCTGGGGTTGACAGCGCGTGGCCACCTGCCTCATATACGGCGGCGGGTCCAGCAGCAGTATTGCAAGAGTTGTTATTTGCCTCGCCGCGTGTAGCGACTATGATGTCGCTTGCCGCCGCCATGCAAGGCGAAGCTGACAATAAGATACGATCACCTGCGCATGCGTTTGCTGATGGGCGCATACCGCCGCATGTACAGATAGTGAGCCAGTGGAGGTTTGCGGACGCGATACGTGCGTCTATGGCCGATATGTACTATCTGCCACCTACCCATATTTCAGCGCTCGGTTGGTGTTTAGGCGGTGTCATCAACCTCACGCCCGTTGAGCTGGCCTGTCAGCTGGGGCAAACGGTATTTGCCGAGAGCAAAGCGGGGTATGATACTTGGCTTGCTGCCCCAGCGATTAAGCGTGTCTTTGGTTTTGATCCCAATGCTCGTTTGGCACAGGTGCATGGCTATCAGAGAGAGGCAAGCCATCGCCATACCGAGCCGCTGCATTGGTTGCCGTTTGCTGACAATGCCGAGCAGCTCGCAGGCCAAAGCGTGCAAAAGCGCTTTAGTATAAAGCAAATGACCGTAGCGTTGATTCATCGTGATTATGATGGTTTTGTGCAGCAAATGCAGGCGCAGTGGCAATATGGCTATCAGCGAACGAGCAGCTATATTCGGCAGCATGCGCTATAGTTGACCTACTTTAGCGCTACTGTTTTACAGGTGTACTGTGTTTATACCTTTGCTTATGCCTATACCGCCAGCGGCTACGCCACATTTATCCCAGTAGCGCGCTTAGACTTATAACGATGGTGTTTTGAACTGACGATATACGAATACCGCGATTTATGCCGAACCGATGATATGACAGATCTTAAACCAAACGCCTTAAAGCCTACCACAGCTGATGCACCGCACGTCATCATCGTCGGTGGCACCAGTGGTTTGGGGTTGGCATTGGCACGTCATCACCAGCAACTGGGCTGGCATGTGAGTGTGGTGGGTCACGATCGCCAAAAAATAGCGCAGATCAATCGTCAATATCCGCACATCATCACCTATCGCTGTGATCTGACTGACCGCGCCCAAACGCATGAGTTTTTGCAGCGCTTATCTGCCATCACGTTTTATCGGCTGGTTTATAGTGCGGGCAGTTATACCAACGAGCGGGTGCGGACGCTCAATGCGGCAGACAGCACGCGCATGCTAGCGATTAACTTACAAGCATTTGAGCAGGTGTTTTGGTGGGCAAGTGAGCGACTAAAACAGCAGCCGACATCGTTTGACATGAGGCAATATGGCAAGCCAAGTCTCATCTGTATTGCCTCCATCGCTGGGGCATTGGACTATCCCTATGCCAGCCTCTATGCCAAAAGCAAACGCGCGATGATAGCCACGGCCAGCGCCTATCGCTTGGCACTGCGCCCGTATGATATTCAAGTAAACGGCATCGCCTCAGGCTATATCGATACCCAAGCGCTGCGTGATCTAAATGACGGTGACGCCAGTCATAAGCCATTTATCATCAGTACACAGACCGCCGTCCAGCATGTCATGCAAGCGATCGCTGATGATACCGAGCTTGCCATATTTCCACGAGCGATGCGTTATATTATTTATGCCTTAAACAGTGTGCCCGAGCCGTTATTAGACTGGGTATTACGCAGCCAGCTTGATAAAAACAATAAGTAATGAAAAATGAGTAAAAAAACTGTCTTTGCAACAGACCCTACTTAACCCAGTAGCCAATAAAGGACGGTAAAAATAGGCACGCCAATCAGCAAGCTATCGACACGGTCCAATACGCCGCCGTGCCCTGCTAGCATGGTACCTGTGTCTTTGATACCGTGCTGACGTTTAAACGCAGACTCTAGCAGATCGCCTGCGATACCGCTCACTGCCAATCCATACGCGGCTAGCAAGCAAAGCCACCATTCAAACCCCGTCAGCCAGACCCCCAGTAGCGATGCCAGTAGCGCGGTACACATACTGCCAAAGATAGCGCCCTCAATGCTTTTGTTGGGGCTGATGCGCGGCGCTAGGCCACGTGAAAACAGACGATGACCAAGTAGGCGACCGCATAGATACTGTGCGATATCGTTAAATTGACTGGCAAATAATACAAACAATAAGACACCATACTGCTCGCGTTGCCACGTCAGCTGCTGGAGGGCAATCAAGCTGACAATCAAGGCGACAAATGCCATGCTCAATAACCCATCTAAACCCGTTGGGTGCGTGTAGTGTGGAGTGGTCGCGCTAGCGCTAGCGGTGTGGTCAGCAGAAGAGGTGGGAGTGACGCTTAGCTGCAGGCCGCGGCTTTGTAGCTTATGGATCAGTCGTGCTCTACTAGGTAGGCACCATATCCGTTTGACTTCGTAGCCACCGCGCAGACCGATCAGCACAAAAAAACCAATAAGCAGCCATTGATAGGGGTATCTGGACGTCAAAAGCTCGGCATGGCGATCTGCTATCTTTGCGATTGCATAGCAGCCAAAGAGCGCCGCCAGCATAAACCACCATGAGCGTGCGATCAGATAAATCTTCGGTAGGCGTCTGCGCAGGCGTGGTATGGCCAGAGCTCCCCATACCGCGCTAACCACCCCCATTAGCGCGATCACAAAGACGATATCAGAAGCCATACCTTTAAGATCCAAATGCCACCATTTTATGTCGCGGATTATGTCGCAACGCTTACAGCCGAATTGTTATGATAGCGTAAATGCTTCTTTAATCCTAACTATAGTTGATAAACTATATGCTATTGGCTGATATTAACCGGACTCCCGCATGGCTAAAGGTGGTACAGTTATTTTTTGCACATCCGCTGTTGTTATATGGGCTGTCATGTCTATATCGTCAATAATAGCAAATGCGGTCAGCGAGGGCGGCTCAATGACACTGGTCAAAGGTTTGCTCGCTAAGTTTGGATAGTCTTGTCTATAATGACCGCCGCGACTCTCATGACGCTGATAAGCCGACTGCATAATCAAAGCCGCTAACTGCAACTGCCTAGTTAATTGAACGTAGGGCAGCGTATGGTAAGAGACGACGTGGTCTTGGCTTTTAGTATCTATATGATCAAGGCTTCTACCACCGAGCTGCTGTTGCCACTGGCAGATTTGCCCCAGCGCTTGCTCAAGCTGCGCGGCGCTACGAGTGATGCCCAGATGCGAGGTCATTAGCGCTTTTAATTGGGTGGTTATGCCAGCAATCTCAGTATTTGTACTGGTGTGGACATTAGCGTTGTGATGGTCGTTAGCATGGCGTTGGTACTCAATGGGCGATGGCAAGGTAATACGCTGATAGTCTGCCAGCATCGGTGGGGTCCAAATATCATAGATGGATTGCTCTGAGTTAGTATAAATGGACGTGGCGTCTGGTTTTTTAGTTGCGTGTAGATAGCGCGGGATATCGGCGGCGATATGGCGCCCGACCACCACGCACTCAAGCAGCGAATTACTGGCCAAGCGATTAGCGCCGTGCAAGCCTGTATAAGCAACTTCTCCTGCCGCATAAAGCCCTATCACATCGGTCAAGCCATTAGCAGAAGTGATCACGCCGCCGCAGCTATAATGCGCGGTGGGGGCTACTGGGATCGGGTCGGTGGTGATGTCGATGCCAAGGTCTAATAGTGTCTGATAAATCTGCGGAAAGTGTGCTCGGAGAAATGCCGCTGGTAAGTGACTGACATCGAGATGAACGTAGCCAAGTCCATTGATGCTAATTTGCTCGGCGATAGCACGAGCGACGATGTCTCTTGGTGCCAGCTCTGCGCGTGTATCAACCTCTAGCATAAAGCGTTTACCTGTCTGCGGGCAGTACAGCCGTCCGCCTTCACCGCGTAGGGCTTCAGAGATTAAAAAACTACTGTCACCAAGCGCCAAACCTGTCGGATGAAACTGGATAAACTCCAGATTTGCCAAGCTGCAGCCTGCTTGCCAAGCCATCATCACGCCATCACCGACACAGACATTGGGCGCGCTGGCACGTTTAAACAGCTGCCCTAAACCGCCACTGGCCAGTACTACCGCGCGACTATGCAAGGTTAGCTGTCGTTGATGAACGTGATCAAAAACAAGTGCACCTCGGCAATGATTGTCATTATTTTTTAGCAGATGAAATGCTTCATGATAGGACAGGATAGTGATATTGGATGCCGCTTGCGCTTTTTTAACTAAGGCTTCCATAATATGTCGGCCAGTGGCATCATCAGCATGAGCGACGCGCCGGCAGCCATGACCGCCTTCTTTGGTCAAGTGTAAGTCACTGGTTTGTAATGCGGCTGTCTCAAGGTCTTCCTCATGGGGGTATTGAAAATTGTCTAATGCCGCTATTTTTTCTGCTGGCGCGTGTTGTTTTGGTAGGCGAGTAAAGGGCACGCCTTGCTCGCACAGCCATTGCACCGCTTGCTCGCCCGCGCTTAAGATCTCTGTGGTGTTTTTTGCCTCGCACAGCCCAGCGCCTGCGATGAGCGTATCAGCGATATGATCAGCGGTGCAGTCTTTGGCATCCAAACTTGCCGCGATACCGCCTTGGGCATAATGACTGGAGCAAACGTCCAGCGCCGCTTTACTTAGTATCGTCACGTGAAGTGTTTGCGGTAAGGCCAGCGCCGTGCTTAATCCTGCAAGACCTGCGCCAATGATCAACACATCTGTGTGTCTGACGCCATGGGTATCATCAGTAGGGGTGCTTGTATTAGCGGCTGTATGCGCCTTACTCATATTAGGCGGCTCCCACATTGGCAAAGAGCGCGCGGTCTTTGACAAGGTCACCGCTTGCAGTGACGCGCCGCTTTTGCGCTTCGGCAAAATCCAGCATACGTTGTAAAGGTTTTTTGGCAGCCGCTGCCAGCTCAGGCGTCAACATGACTTCACCGCTTCGCTGTGTCAGACACTGCTCGATGCCTTTTAGGCCATTCATCGCCATCCACGGGCAAAACGCGCAGCTCTTACAGCTGGCGCTTTCGCCAGCGGTCGGTGCGGCCAAAAAACGCTTATGTGGTGAGCGTTTTTGCATCTCGTGCAAGATACCTAAATCGGTCGCTACGATAAAGGTCTCGGCATCCATCTCATAGGTCGAGCTGAGCAGCTTACTGGTCGAGCCGACGACATCAGCCAGCGCGACCACGCTATCAGGCGACTCTGGATGTACCAGCACTTTGGCGTCTGGGTGCTCCTCTTTTAATTGCAGCAGCTCAGTCGCCTTAAACTCATTGTGCACCAGACAAGAGCCTTGCCAGAGCAGCATGTCTGCGCCAGTCTCACGAGCGATATATTTGCCCAAATGACGGTCAGGCCCCCAAATGATAGGCTCGCCTTGCGCGTGTAAATGACGGACGATATCGATACCGACAGAGGAAGTCACCACCCAGTCGGCACGCGCTTTGACCGCGGCGCTGGTATTGGCATAAACCACCACGGTACGCTCAGGATGGGCGTCGCAAAATGCGGCAAACTCATCTGCAGGACAGCCCAAATCAAGCGAGCATTCCGCCTCCAAGTCAGGCATCAGGACGGTCTTTTCCATACTTAGGATTTTTGCTGACTCGCCCATAAAGCGCACGCCTGCCACCACCAATGTCTGTGCCTCATGGGCTTGTCCAAAGCGCGCCATCTCAAGCGAGTCACCGACACAGCCGCCAGTCGCCAATGCCAAATCCTGAATAAAAGGATCGACATAATAATGAGCGACGAGTACAGCGTTATGCGCTTTTAGCAAGTGCTTGATGTTTTCTTCAACTGCCAGTCGCTCAGAGCGTGGCAGCTCGGTAGGTATCTTTGCTCTGGCGTATTCGATGGTCATCTGAGTGGCGATGCGCTGGTCGGTACTCATGATAGGGGCGTCGTACGGATAAGTTTTCATAGCTGCAACCTTTCCTTTGGTGCGATAGTGACACATCATATGTCGTAATATTGGAATGACTCGCTAAAGCAAAATCATAAATTGTCTTAATTATGCTCATTTTGAGCATAAAAACAAGGGTTTTTTATGATTTTTCTACCTATAGTCAATCCCAAATAAAACTGACATGCTAGATATTATGTTCATGTGCTACTAGGTGCCACGTGCTACTGATATTTATTTTGCGCAGCCTCTGTCGGCGTAGGCACAGCACGCAAGAAAAATGAATACCCGTAGCGCTGTACCTGTTTTAAAGTAAATTAACCATATTAAGGCGTGCGGCTTGGCTGATGTTACAGCGACAGACTGTGATCGTCTTAGATTCGAGCTATACTAGGAAGTGTTACTGTTTGTAGGTAAACGGTGCTAACGACTGCTGTAGCATGGCTGTTTTGATTGTATACTGAGTTTGTTTTTGTACTCAGCTTGTTTGTGTACTACGTTTGATTTTCTACCGAGGATGATAAATACACTTATGACGTTGTCTTATTCACATGCGCATCAGCAAGGCAGTGGTACCACCGAGGTGGTTGCCGTACTCGTTGCGATTACCGAGCATACCGCCCGTGTCCTAACGGTCGATCAAGGTAAGCTATTGCCCAATGGGCCACTGATGCCGCTGCATCGCTCGTTGCAAGCAGGGGTGCGCCAGTGGGTGGAGGAGCAGACGCAGCAGCCACTTGGGTATTTAGAGCAGCTTTATACCTTTGTCGATACCAATAGACGCAACGCCGATGGTCATGCTTTAGTGTATGTCAGCTATCTAGGGCTGGTGCAAGAGACGCAGACGCCAAAGCTGCCAAGCCAAGCGCTATGGCGAGATTGGTATGATTACTTTCCGTGGGAAAACCACTTAGATGGCGCGCCAACTATCATTACCTCGTTTATCGTGCCAGCGTTATTGGCATGGGCACAGGAGGCAGATGACGCTATCACCCAGCAGCGGCGACGTCAGCGTATTGAGCTGTGTTGGGGCGTCGGTGAAGCGCATGTGATAAGCCAACAGCCGCCAAGCTTGGGTGCCAGCGCGGCCAGCCGGGAGCAGCTGCCAGAAAATAAAGAATGGGTCGCCGAGCATGTACTGCTGCGCTATGAGATGCTTTATGAAGCAGGGTTGATACCTGAAGCGCCAAGCTATCCGCCAAGCTACTTAGCCAATGTGTCCACCGAGCTACCCAAAAACTGGTCGCAGCTGATAGGCGAGCCGATGTATTACGATCATCGCCGCGTGATTGCCACCGCCATCTCTCGATTACGAGCCAAAATAGAGTATCGGCCGCTGATTTTTGGTTTGATGCCCGAGGTGTTTACTTTGTCGCAGTTACAGCAGAGCGTAGAGGCGTTATCAGGTGTGCGCCTGCATAAGCAGAACTTTCGCCGCTTGCTGGAGGCACAAAACCTAGTGATGGAAACAGGAGAGAGCAGTAGCGCTCAGCGCGGCCGGCCCGCTAAGCTGTATCGTTTTCGGCACGATATCGAGTTACAAAGCCTGCTCATGGATAGCAAGCTGCCCAAACGCAAATAATCAAATGACATTATTTTATTGCAGGGCGGAATGCTTTACGTTATATTTATGCTCATTTTGAGTCTAATAAATGACCGTGATGCCAGTGATATGATTGCTATTTGTGGTGCTATCACTGGCGATGGCACATTTATTAAGCAAGTGGGCAACGATAAGGATAACCAATGACAGGCAAACAAGAACCAGCATTAAATGAGGTGTTGCTACGACCTTTAGTAGAGGCCGCTCTCACAGAGGATTTAGGCAGGCGCGGCGATGTCACCTCACAAGCAACTATCCCAGCCGATATGCAAGCGCAGCTACAGATCAAAGCGCGCCAGGCTGGCGTTATCTGCGGTATGGATTTGGCGCGATTGGCCTTTGATATGGTCGATACGCAGATTGGTTTTGACGCTCAGATCGCGGATGGTGAGAGGGTTGAGGCGGGGACAGTGCTGGCGACCGTGCGCGGTAATGCGCGTCATTTGCTCACTGCTGAGCGTACCGCGCTCAATTTTATGACGCATCTGAGCGGTATTGCGACCGCGACACGGCAGATTGTCGATAGTGTGGCTGCATATCCTGCGCAAATCACCTGTACGCGTAAGACCATTCCTGGCCTACGGACAGTACAAAAATACGCTGTACGCTGCGGCGGCGGGCGCAACCATCGCTTGGGGCTGGACGATGCGATTTTGATCAAAGACAATCATATTGCGATTGCAGGCGATATCGCAACTGCCATCAAGCAAGCGCAAGACTTTGCCGGTCATCTGATTCCAATTGAGGTAGAAGTCGACACTTTAGCGCAGTTATCGCAGGCACTCGATGCCGGTGCAAGCTTGGTATTACTGGACAATATGACGCCTGATGTTTTGGCGCAAGCGGTGGCTATGTGCCAAGGCCGCGCCAAGACAGAAGCCTCAGGAGGTATTACCCCTGAGACGGTGCAAGCGGTCGCCCAGGCAGGGGTAGATTTCATTGCCATGGGTTATCTGACGCACAGTACTACCGCGCTCGATATCGGTCTGGATTTTATGGTCAGTGATAATACGGGAAATTAAGCAAAGTTAATGATTTTATTGGCTTATCTGCCTATGTTACAATGGCGCTTATGCGGTGGTTAGCCGCCTAACAGGTCATCGCTGTGTGCCGTGATGACCTGACTTTAGCATCATTGCTGCAACAGATAAGCGAGACTGAGTGAACACTGAAATAATCAAGATAATCTTAGCCTTTTTGGTGCTGATCAATCCATTTAGCGCATTGACGTTGTTTTTGGATTTGACCCGCGGTTATTCGATGAATAATCGGCGCAAAGTGGCGCGTATTGCTTGCTTGACCATTTTTATTACCATCAGCTTTTTTACTGTGGCAGGGGAGACCTTGCTTAAGCTGCTGGGTATTTCTATCGGCTCGTTTCAGTTGGCGGGTGGTATCTTGGTGTTTTTGATTGCGCTCAACATGATGAACGGGGAAGGTAACCCCGTCAAACCCGATCAAGAAAACTTCGATGTCGAGTATGACAAATACTCCGCGCCAAGTACCGCCTCTGCTGTTGTGCCGCTCGCTATTCCGATGATGATCGGTCCTGGCGGTATCTCCACCGTCATCATTTACTCTTCGCAAGTCTCTGGGATTTTGCAAGTCTCAGCCATTCTTATCGCTGGATTGTTTATCAGCTTGTTTTGCTATTTGGCCTTAATGGCGGCAGGTCGTATCAGCCGGCTGCTGGGCGATACTGGACTAAACATCATGAGCCGCATCATGGGCATGCTCTTGGCTGCAGTGTCTATCGAAATCATCGTCAATGGCTTGCGTACTTTGTTTCCTGCCTTGGTATAACCGCTTGTCTGACGCTTAAAAGCATGTGCGCTTGTGTGACTAATCACCAAAGACGCTGGCAAAAAACTCCATTAATGAAAATATGTTATAGTAGTGATTCACTATTTTTGACAGGAGTTGATCTTGAGTAAGAAAAGAATTGCTATTTTAGGAGCAGGTCCAAGTGGTTTGGCGCAGTTGCGTGCCTTTGAAGCAGCGCGCTTGGCAGGTGTAAAAGACTTACCTGAGATAGTTTGTTATGAGAAACAAAACGCCATTGGCGGTATGTGGAACTATAGCTGGCGCACAGGTCTAGACAGAAATGGTGAGCCCGTCCACGGCAGTATGTACCGCTATCTATGGTCAAATGGCCCAAAAGAATGCTTGGAGTTTGCAGACTACTCGTTTGATGAGCATTTTGGTGAGCCTATCCCTTCATACCCTCCGCGTGAAGTCCTAAAAGACTACATCATGGGCCGTATCGACAAACAAGACATTCAAAAATATATTCGCTTTGAATGCCCAGTACGCTGGGTAGCTTTCGATGATGATACGCAAAAATTCACCGTCACGGTGATGAACCATAAAACCGACGAGCAAGAAGTCGAAGAGTTTGACTATGTTGTGGTTGCGACAGGGCACTTTTCGACGCCAAACATGCCGTACTTTGAAGGTCTCGAAGCCTTCCCTGGCCGTATCTTGCATGCTCACGACTTCCGTGATGCCCTAGAGTTTAAAAACGAAGATATTTTACTTGTCGGTAGCAGTTACTCCGCCGAAGACATCGGTACGCAGTGCTATAAGTATGGCACCAAATCAGTGACCATCAGTTATCGCAGCCAGCCACTTGGCTATGAGTGGCCTGAGGGCATCAAAGAAGTACCGCTGGTGACGCATTTTGAAGGAGATGTGGCGCATTTTGCTGATGGCACCAGCCAGAGCTTTGACGCCATCATTATGTGTACCGGCTACTTGTTCCATTTCCCGTTCTTGCCGGATGAGCTGCGTTTGCAAACGCATAACTGCTTGTACCCTGCCAACCTTTATAAAGGTATTTTTTGGCAGCCCAATCCTAAGCTTATCTATTTAGGCATGCAAGATCAGTACTTTACCTTTAATATGTTTGACGCCCAAGCGTGGTATGCGCGTGATGTCATCATGGGTGAGATGGCGCTGCCGGATTTGGCAACGCGTAAGGCTGACGAGAAAAAATGGCTGGAAACCTATGCCAAATGCGTCACGGTCGACGACTCCATCGACTTTCAAGCTGCTTATATTCGCGACTTGACCGATGCGACGGACTATCCTGAGTTTGCGGTCGAAAAACAAGGCGATATTCTAAAGCAGTGGCAAAAGGACAAAGCAGAGAACATCATGACCTTTAGAGAAAAGGCCTACCGCTCGACGCTGACGGGCACGCTAGCGCCTGAGTTGCCAGAGCCGTGGCTGGATGTGTTAGATGACTCGCTTGAGCACTTTTTAAACTTGGCATTTGTCCAGCCCAAAAAGCACAAAAAAGCCTCATAAGCAGTTTTTATCTATAAGTGTTTATTGTAAAAACCAAACCTTCAAGTGAGGGTTTGGTTTTTTTGTTTAGGATGAGCCATCCATCTTTGGTGACTAGCTTTGATGATTAGCTTTGATACAAATGCCATGCCAGATAGAGCATCAAGATACCGACGAGAGCGTCCAAAACATTCCAAGCTTTTGGTTTGGTAAACAGCGGCTTGAGTAAGCGCGCGCCATAGCCCAGCGCAAAAAAGAAAAAGAAAGACGCGCTGACGGCACCAGCGGCAAACACCACTTTGCTACTAGCGCCTGTTGAAACCATGCCGACGAGCACCAATGTATCTAAATAGACGTGCGGGTTGAGCCATGTAAAGCCAAAACACAGGAGCAGCGCTTTTTTTAGGCTGCTGACCACTTGACCCTCGACGGTCAGTGCCTGTGATAGGCGCACACTGGCATATAGGCTTTGTAAGCCATAACCGAGCAAAAACACCACACCGGCGAATTTTGCGACATCGACGATGTGCGGATAGCGTGCTGTCACGGCGCCAAAGCCACCGACGCCTGCTGATATCAAGATGGCATCGCTAAGGGCACAAAACAAACAGACAAAAAAGATGTGCTCGCGCTTTAGCCCTTGTTTGAGCACAAAGGCGTTTTGCGAGCCTATCGCAATGATGAGCGATAGCCCAAGCAAGAAGCCAGAAAGAAAGTCAGGGGCATACATAATTAAGTGCTTAATCGGTGGTGGAGCGGGGCGGATAGTGCCAGCGGCGCTGACATTTTGCGTACTGGCAGCATCACAAAAAGCTGTTAAGATACGCTATTGATTGCACCGATGCAATAAAGCAAAGCCCCTTACTGTAAAATGAGTATGTAACAAGAGGCGTGTATAACAGAGAGGTAAGATCGGTCATGGTAGTAAGTTTGACAAGAATGCTACAGTCATTTGGGCAAGCCCAAGACGATCTGCCAGCGCAAGCGGCCTTACAGGCGCAAAAGACAGCGAGCCACTATGATGGCCAAACAAAGAGCAAAGGCGGCGAGCAAGCAGATGACGACAATAGCAAAAACCCGCGTACTACGCTGACGCCCCCTGAGCGTGCCGACCGTATCTGTGCGGCATTGGCGCAAGTGAGTGATGCGCGTTCGGCCACACCGCTCACCGACCGCTATCTGGCCAATCATGCACAAATGCGCCCAGCCAACAGACCCCCTTTTGACCCTGATACCTTATGGTATCTCAAACATGGACGCTGTCCGATTATGACTGAGCTTGTAGATGTGGTCGATGAAGCCACCTTAAACGCCATGCCTATCGAGGCGGTGGCAATACTCGATAGAATAAATGGTAAGCTAAAGCGCTACCGTGAGTGGAGTCAAGAGCTCAACGATGAGCAGCAGCAACAGCATAACGAGCGGCAGTTCGTCATCGACAAGCTGGTTTCTGAGAGTATCCCTGAGGCGCTGCATCATTATGAGCAGCTGCAACGATTTAGCCCGCACCGTACCAGAAACCATACAGCACAAGGCAAGATGAGCGCAGGTGATATGCTGACGGATTTGTTTTTAGAGATTGACTACGAGCTTGATGAGCTGCTCGATGAATTGCACAACACTGTGATGAGCCGCCTTGCTTCCACGCATCGCTATGTCAAAAGCCGCACGCAAAGCTAAGCTATAAGCTAAGGGCGGCGGTTGTGACTGCGAACCTGCTCTCATTGATACCGCGGTGCTTGCCAATCATTTTGCCAAAAAAACCGCCAAAAAACTTGCCATAAAATAAGGATCAGCCAATGACCCAAATGACTGCGATGTTTATCATGTTTGTATTGTATGGTGTGCTACCAGCGGCTGGGTTGTACTTGGGATATCGTGGTATCAAAAAAATGACCGCGCCCAAAATGCTGGAGTATAAGGCGATGCCGCAGCTGGGCTATATCCCCGAAAAAAGCCTACCGGCTGATATCAAGACGATGCTGGCGCAGATCAACGAAAAAGGCGAAAAGCTGCGCGTCATTTATGGTGATACCAATAATGACGGTAAGATTGATGACAAAGACACTGTCAATGAGACCTATATCATGATTCAAAATCTCATGGACAGACATGTGCCGCTGGCGGTGGCGGACTATCGGCGCTTGCATGACTTAGATGTGGGCGATGGTGCGCGCGCTGATACCACCAAAATCAAGCACTCCAATGTGACAGGCAAAGAAGCGCTGCTTGAGGTGCTCACCACCATTGACGCGCAGTTTGATGATTTGCTCAATGCCTCCTATCATAAAGATGGGCAAAAGCTACTCGCGACCAGTCGTTATCTACAAAAACGCTTTAAAACGCCTGTTGTTAGTCACGAAGGACAAAACCTCGATGACAGTGCTGACGATGAGGCAGGTATTCAAACGCTTGAAACCCCAGCTGGCGCTGCGACCAAAAAGGCGCGCGCTGATGATATCAAACGGTAAAGATTAAAAGCTAAGCGCAATAACGGTAAAAGAGTAAGATATATGAGTGTGCTCATTGGTGTCGGTATCGTGACGACCATCACGACCATTTATTTGGGTAAAAAAGGCTGGCAAGCGCTGCATAAAGCCGTCGGTATCACCCCAGGGGTGCTTACATATCAAGATGATCAAGCGCCTTTGTCATTGTCTGCGGTCACATGGCGGCATCTGCGTTTACACAAAAAACATCTACAGCGCTTACCAAACGATCAGCTGCGCCAGCTGCAGCGTATCGACGATAAGGTGAGTCGCTATCAGTCTTATCAAAAAACACAACAGGCTGATGATAAGACGCCGACGGTGACCGAGTCGCAGTTTGTGTTACAAAAGCTGCTGTACACGCGCTTGCCTGACACACTAGCCAGTTATGATTATCTGGTCAGTATCGATAGCGCCGACCTATCACAAACAGAAAAAAAAGCAGAAGCCAGTGAGCTGTTGCAGCAGGTATTAGACCATATCGAGCAGCGTCTAGATGCGTTATTGGACCAAGCGCAGACGCAGCATCTACAAGCGTTACGCGTGATGAAAAACTATGTCGAGAGCCATGATCGTTAAAGGGTAGGGCAAAACTACAGCAAGTGGCGCAAAAAAAGCTGCCTGTGATATCTCTCACAGGCAGCTTTTTTATGATCTAGGTGTGTGAAGCCCTAGGGCGTGTCCTCAATTCAATCGATAGCCATCTAAATGGGCTAAAAATGGCTAAATCTGGCCAAACGGTGTCAAATAGCTGACTAATATCTCGATATTACTTGCGCTATTTTCCTTGTTTGACGGCGATTTATCTCATTTTTATCACCATTTTTAAAATGAGGACACGCCCTAATAAAACTAACGCTTATCGCCGCGGCCACGAGTGTGCCGAGTGCCGCGACTGGCAGGGCTGCCGCTGCTTTTCGGTTTGCTACTGTGCGACTTATCGCTACGACTATCGGCACGGCGCGCTTTGAGCGGTTTGTTTTTGATACGTTCTTGCTTTTCTTTGGCCGCGCCGTGCAGACCTGTACCATAACGCGGGCGCAAGCTGACTAAGTCGGTTAGGGTGTTGATCTCTTTTTTGTCCAACTCCAAAAAGCGGCCTGTACGCAGCTCTTTGGGCAGTGAGATCGTACCATAGCGGGTGCGCAATAGGCGACTGACCTTGAGGCCTTGCGACTCAAACAAACGGCGCACTTCGCGGTTGCGGCCTTCTTTTAGTTTGACGTGATACCACTTGTTGACGCCTTCACCGCCGCCTTCTTTAATGTCTTCAAACTGCGCCATGCCGTCCTCTAGCATGACACCAGCGGTCAAGTTGCGAGCGATATCAGGGGTGACCTCACCCAAGACACGTACCGCATATTCACGAGTGACTTCACTTGAGGGGTGCATCAAGCGATGGGCCATCTCGCCATCGTTGGTAAACAATAACAGTCCGGTTGAGTTGATGTCCAAACGGCCAACCATCACCCAGCGATCGTGGGTCAGCTTTGGTAGGCGCTCAAACACAGTCGGGCGACCTTCAGGGTCTTTTGCCGAGCACACTTCCCCTTCAGGCTTGTAGTATGCCAAGACGCGGCGGCGCTTTTCGTTTTCGGCGTTGTATTTGATCTGACGACCATCTACCCGTATCTCATCGCCTTGCTGCACGCGATCACCAATGGTCGCAGGCGCATTATTGACAGACACACGGCCTGATCTGATGACCTCTTCCATCTGACGGCGTGAACCTAGCCCCATACGGGCGAGGGCTTTTTGTAATTTCTCATCTTTCATAATCATGTCCTTGAGTCGGTGGGTTTACATTTCTCAATGTAAAAAATGCAGTGCCTATTCTACGCGAATTTCAAACATTTAGCACGCAAACTGGCATAAATGCTCTAGGGAAAAAGTTCTATCAAGTGGCCTTTAGCTCGTCCAGATGACTATCGATTGAACTGAGCAGATGCCCTAGTTGAATAAATAAAAGTTTGCTTGGTTGGCTCAATGACCGGTGGGTATTAGGCACACCGAGCCAATGATTTAAATAATCATGTATTAACAAATAGTTACATTTATCCATAAGTAAAATTAGAAAAGTCATATTTGATATTTGGTTTTATTAAACCAAGTATGAGGATGTTATGTCTATAGAATTATCTATAACAAACGAAGAATGGTGGTGCTATAGAGAAAAATATATTTTTAATTTTTTATAATCAAGATGCGATAAGTGCAAACACTGATTCAAGCCTTTAAATATAAGGGTTTATTGATAATAGAAAAGGCTGATAAATACTTTTATATGAGTGTTTTTAAATATTGTGTTATGTATATTTTAAGTGTATATTCAATAAATACATTCTTTTTTATGAATATATTAGTAATGACAGCATGCGATGGTTTGATTCACCAATATAAATATGAGTAACTGTTATGGTTTATAAATATTTCTCTTATGTACATACGCGCGCGATAACACGCAGCATGGCTGGTTTATTACTAATGGCATCGTTTGCTGGCTGTACGATAAATTCAGGACTTCAGTCTGGAAAACTGCCTGAGTCTGGCGCATTTGTCGCAGAAAACGGTTTACCATTTTATATTCAACCACTGAGTCTGGCCAATTTACCTGCAAAACAGCCCCTCGCACCCAGCGCAGATTTGTATCATTTATTAAAAACGTCTGGTGCTACCAGCTATGGCATCGCCAAAGGCGATATCCTGAGCATCATACTCACCAATTACCCAGATATTAATGCCTCTACCGAAAGTCTTACGGTCGATCAACAAGGGTTTATCCAGTTTCCACTAATCGGAAGGATCAAGGCGGCGGGGCTGAGTGTGCCGCAGTTTACCGCGACGCTACAGCGCCAGCTACAGCGTTATCTAAAATACTCAGATCCGCAGGTCAAAATCATCAATTACCGAGGTAGTAAGTTTTTTGTTGATGGCGCGGTCAAGCAATCTGGTGAATTTGCGATTGCTGATGTGCCCATCTCATTATATGGCGGGATCTCTATGGCAGGCGGTGTGTCCGAGACGGGCGATGCAAATCACATCATCTTACATCGGCAAGGTAAAAGCTATCCGCTAGGGATGCGTACCTTAAACCAGATGGGGCTATCTGCCAATCAGATCTATCTAAAAGATGGTGATGCGATTCATGTCAACAGCCAAAGCCGCAACAAGGTCTATGTGTTAGGAGAGTTTGGCAAACTCGAGCCCGTCGCCATTCCAGAGCAAGGGCTGAGTTTGGCGCATGTATTGGGGGAGTCAAATGGCCTAAACCCAAACACAGCCAATGCCGCTAAGGTCTATATCGTACGTGACAATCCACAAAGTAAATTTACCAACATCTATTATGTCGATATGCAGAGCATCACAAGCTTTGCATTAGCAAGTCGTTTTGAGATGCAAGCCAACGATATTTTATATGTCGACCCAACGGGGCTGGCACGCTGGAATCGTGTCATCAGTGCCATCTTGCCATCGACATCGGCCATCAATGTAATCTCAGGGATATAGGAGTCAGTCATGGAAGCGTTTGACAACTTGCTGGTGGTTTGTGTGGGCAATATTTGCCGTAGTCCGATGGCCGCTGCCATCTTGACAGAATACTACCCTAAAAAGCATATCGACTCTGCTGGGCTATCAGCGTTGGTCGATCAAGGTGCAGACCCAAAAGCGGTGTCATTGATGGCGACGTATCAGATAGACATCGGCGCTCATGTTGCCAAACAGATCAACACCGCGCTGGTCAGTCAAGCGGATTTGATTTTTACCATGTCGACTGGCCAAACCAAGTGGCTCGAGAGTCGCTGGCCGCATTGCCGCGGTAAGACCTTTCGGGTCGGTCATTGGCTGGATAAAGACATCATTGACCCTTATCAGCAGGACGATAGAGCGTTTGCGAAAAGCCGGCAAGATATCGCCGATGGGCTCAAACAGTGGCACAAAAAAATGCAGGAAGTAACAGCGATCAAAGCGTTGAGGGTGAGCGAGTGCTATTAGGGCGTATCTTTATTTTTATTATCATTTTTAAATAAGAATACGCGAGCCAACTAACATTAAGCGATGAGTGAATGGTTATGAATAATATAGATTCAAAAGACCTATCGATGTCTACGGGCAAAAAAGACAACGACGACATCGACTTAATGGCGCTGGCTTTGGTATTGCTGCGCGGCTGGCGAATCATTGCGGTGATGGCAGTGCTTGGGCTTTTACTTGGTCTGTTATATAGCCGCTATGTCAATCCGACTTTTAAATCAGATGCGCTGATACAAATCGAAGAAAATACCCAAGGAGTCGAGGCGCTGGGCGAGAGTATCTCAGAGCTTGTCGGGACGGAAGTCAGTAAGGCGGAAACCGAGGCGGAGCTGATTCACTCGCGGATGATATTGGAGCCAGTGGTTGAGCTTTTGCATTTGCGCATAAGGCTTACGGACCCAAATATCGGCCATCTCGACAAACTAAAAAGCGACGGTATCGCCACTCAGGTAAATACTCCTGATGAGGTGTCGCTCGATACCGAAAGCGGCGCCATCAAAGTCAGTCAGTTTCAGGTAGCGCCTGCTTATCTGAACCAAGCTTTTACCTTGACACGATCGGAGACAGGGTTTGTGCTAAGTAATGGCGTGGACAAGTTTCAGGGTCAAATCGGTCAGGCGCATCAGTTCCAAGGCGTAGAGGGGCTGATAGCTATTTTGGTCACAGATTTGCCTGCCACAGCTTACCCCGTTCAGATTCGTAAGCAAACGCTAAAGACGACAACAGATGCCATCAATAGCGCGCTGTCGGTCGAAGAAAAAGGCCAAAAGACAGGCATCCTCCAGCTGTCGATGGTGGGCGGTAACCAAGAGCAGGTCACCACCATACTCAATCAAATTGTCCAATCTTATGTGGCACAAAACCAATCTCGCGGCTCTGAAGAGACCACCAAAACCTTAGCCTTTATGGAAACGCAAATACCGCTACTAAAAGAAAAGCTAGAGGCTGCCGAGGCGCGCTTTAATGATTTTCGTAAAAAATACGGCACCATCGACGTGGGCAAAGAAGCGGAGCTGTTATTAAACGAAAAATCCCGCATCGATGAGCAGCTCAATGAGCTTAATCTCAAAAAAGCAGACCTGACCACTTATTATACCGAGCAGCATCCCTTGGTCGTCCAAATCAATCAACAGCTCAAGGTGCTCAACAATCGAACGCGAGAGATAGGTAATACCGTTGCAGGCTTGCCTGAGATACAGCGAGAGTTTTTAAAGCTATCAGAAGACACGGCCATCAACCGAGAAATCTATCTGACCCTACTCAAAAACTATGAGCAGCTCAAAATCGTCAAAGCCGGTCAAATTGGCTATGCCCGTATCATTGACTCACCGACCAGCACCTTTAATGCCATTGCTCCAAACAAGCTACAGATCATGATGCTTGCCGCCTTGGTCGGCACGATGCTTGGGGTCATCATGGTGCTACTCAAAAACCTGATGAGGAACGTGGTCAAAGACCCAGAGCACCTAGAAGCCAGCACGGGCATCCCTGTCATTGCAACCATTCCACGCTCGCCTTTGTTATCCAGATTGAGCAAAAAGAAAAAAGCGCACGCGCGTATGCTCGCCCATGTCGATCACAGTAGCTTGAGCTATGAGGCAATCAAAAGCTTAAGGACCAATTTGATCTTTGGAATGCCGACAGGCACCATCACCGAACAGCCAGCACAGGTCATACTGATCACAGGCGAGAGCCCAGGTGTTGGTAAGTCGTTTATTACAGCGAACTTATCTGAAGTATTTGCACAGCTGGACAAAAAAGTTTTAATCATCGATGGCGACATGCGCTTAGGGGAGCTGCATCAGATGTTTAATAAGAGTGCAGAGGATGGGCTTGCTGACTATTTATTACAAGATAAAGAAACCGTATTTGTAAATGACGAGCAGCCGACAAGCGTACAAATAGACAAGGCGGCGTCTGTTTTGACCATTAAGAGCATCATTCACCCCACTGGTATGGCACAGATCGACTTTATACCGCGTGGACGACAATCGGCCAATCCTACCTCACTGCTGATAGGCGAGTCTTTTCGCCAGCTGTTGGCGGCGCTAAAGACGCGCTACGACTATATTGTCATTGATTCGCCGCCGATACTCGCCGCCTCAGACGCCATGGTAATAGCGCAGCAGGCAGATAAGGTGCTGATCGTCACAAAGTTCAACCAATCCGTCGAGGGGCAATTGGTCTATGCCATCAAGCAGATGAACAAAGCCAATGTAAAAGTCGACGGTATTGTATTAAACGATGTGCAGCAAGGTTTGATGGATAAATATAGCTATCATTACCATTATGCCTATGGGGATAATCGCTGACGTACTCTTTACGATCATTCATGATAATAACAACGTTTTATCATCATGCTAGGCACATAACATGGACACATAATACAGCGGAAGTAGGTGGATCTTATGTTTATAAAGACAGAGTCTAACAATGCTTATCAAGCGTCTAATGGTTTTGATCGACGATCAAAACGTGCGGCTCTGTATTTGTTGTCGCTACCGCGCCCAGCCAAATGTAGTCTGTTATTTGGTATCGACTTTGCGGTATCCAATGTTTGCTTGCTGCTCGCATTATCGTTACGTCATGGTTATATAGATTTGCATATCGGTATTGCCGCTCAGCTCTTTTATGCCTTTATCCCTGTCGCTAGTTTGTATCTTATTGGTTTTTATAGAGGGGCGTCTAGAGGGTTTTTTGATGCGCTCATGAGCCGCGTATTACAGTTGTTTTTATTGTTAATTATCGTCTATCAGCTCATTATTTATCTTAGCCCAGCAGTGGCGATACCACGCTCTGTGCCTATTATCTTTTTATTTTTGATGTTTATTTGGTTATGGAATAGTAGGCTGCTGATACGTACCTTATTAAAGCGTGTGCAAAGCACCAAGAAAACCCGACATCCAGACGGCTGTTGTGACAATGTAATCATCTATGGGGCAGGAGAGGCAGGTCGCGAGCTATTAGCCAGCCTAAGAGACTCCCGTCAATACAATGTGGTGGCATATATCGATGACGATCCTCAGCTGATCGGGGCGTACCTACATGGCAAACAAATCTACGCGGCGCATGCGCTGCCATGGCTAATTGAGACCCTGAAGGTAGCGCAGGTGATTTTGGCCATGCCGTCTACGAGCCGTACACGAAAAAAACAAATCATGGACAGCCTCTCAGGTATCTCTGTCAAAATCAAAGACTTGCCTAGTCTGCGCGAGCTGGCTGATGAAGTCGTGACGGTCAGTCATATACGGCCTGTAGATATATTGGACGTGCTGGAGCGAGAAACGGTCGAGCCGGTCGCAGAGCTGCTACAAAAAAACATCTCTGGCAAAAACGTCCTAGTCACTGGAGCGGGTGGCTCGATTGGCAGTGAATTATGCCGTCAAATCATCAAAAGCAAACCCAACTGCTTGGTGCTATACGAGCAATCTGAATATGCGCTATATACCATCGATCAAGAGCTTAGAGCTTTAGAGATAGTCGGGGCTGAGACGGCGCAGATTACGATTGTAAGTGTGATCGGAAGCGTCAGTAACGAAAAAAAATTAACCGATATATTCAAAAATAACCATATAAATACCATTTATCACGCTGCCGCTTATAAGCATGTGCCTATCGTGGAGTCCAATCCGTTTGAAGGCATAATTAATAACACCAAAGGCACCTACCACTGTGCCCGTGCTGCGATACAAGCGGGCGTCGATACATTTGTCCTGATCTCGACCGACAAAGCGGTACGACCGACCAACATCATGGGCGCATCCAAACGCTTGGCGGAGCTGGTTTGCCAAGGGCTAAGTCAAAGTAGCAGCCATACCTGCTTTAGTATGGTGCGTTTTGGCAATGTTTTGGGATCGTCAGGCTCTGTCGTGCCGCTATTTACCAAACAAATAGAGCAAGGTGGCCCTATAACCATCACCCATCCAGACATCACACGCTATTTTATGACGATTCCAGAGGCGGCCAGCTTGGTTATTCAAGCGGGGGCGATGGCGTTTGGGGGCGAGGTGTTTGTGCTGGACATGGGTGCACCGGTCAAAATCGTTGATCTTGCCAAACGCATGATTCGTCTGACAGGTTGCGAGCTCAAAGATGACAGCAACCCCAAGGGCGATATTGAGATTGTGTTTACAGGTTTGCGGCCAGGAGAGAAGCTCTATGAGGAGCTGATCATCGGTGAGGATAATATCGAGCCGACATTTCATCCTCTGATTATGCAAGCCATGGAGCATAGCTTTCCGTTGGCAGATATCGAAAATATCTTGTCTGAATGTATAGACCGCGCCACCCAGCAGGACGTGGCGTGGCTCAAGACCCAGTTTAGATGTTTTGTCGAAGGTTACCAAGAAGGCTGCGGTACGGCGATGCCCACCGAGGAGAATGCCTTGCTAAACGAGGTTGGCTGATAACTGGGCAGTCTTAGGCTCGGTCAGTGTTGGCAGTGTTTTTTTACCGTAGCATTTTTACCGTAGCATTTTTACCGTAGCATTTTTACCTTGGGTTTTTTACAAACATAACGTTTTTTACCAGAGCATTTTTACAATGGCCTGTAGTTGAGTACATCATGTTTAACGTCATTAAACAGCTGTTTTCTCTGCTGACAGACAAGCAGAAAAAGCAATTTTATATCTTACAAGTGCTGGTGGTCATAATGGCTTTTACAGAGCTGTTAGGGATTGCCTCTATAGCGCCGTTCATGGCGCTGGTCGGTGATATAAGCATTCTAGAAAAAAACGCGGTGTTTGCTGAGCTGTATCAGATGTCGGGTCTAGATAGCCCTATGGATTTTTTGTTTTATAGCGGCGTGCTGGTGCTGGTCATGTTGACGTTTTCGACATTGGTGTCGATGTTTACGATATGGAAGCTGTCTATCTTTGGGGCGCGCATCGGTACCGAAATCGCTGATCTGCTCTATACCTATTATATGCAGCAAAGCTGGCAGTTCCATGCTAGCAGTAGTAGCGCGCAGCTGACCAAGCAGGTATCGACTGAGGCGGCGCGTATCAGCATCGGTATTATGCAGCCGCTGGTACAGATGAATGCCAAGATTGTGTTGGCCGTCTTTATCTCTATTAGTATCGTCATCTATGACCCGCTAATCGCGGTACTTGGGCTGGTCATTTTTTCGCTGGCATATTTGCTGTTGTACCGCTTGGTGCGCGAAAGACTGATGGCGAATGGGCAGCGGCTCTCGAGGATTTCGACTGAGCGTTTTCGGCTGATGAATGAGGGTTTTGGTGGTATCAAGGATGTCTTGTTGCTTGATCGTAGTCATGATTTTATCAAAAGCTTTCAAGACAGTGGCAAGGTCTTTGCGCATGCGCAAGGCACCAATATCGCCATCAGCCAAGTGCCACGCTATTTTATCGAGCTTATCGCCTTTGGCGCGATGATATCGTTGGTGCTACTGCTGATCAAGCTGCATGCTGGCAACTTAGGTGAAGTGTTACCGATTTTGGCTGTTTATGCGCTGGCCGCCTTTAAGCTACTACCAGCACTGCAGCAAATTTACTCTAGCATCTCGCAAATCAAAGGCAATATCGCCGCTTTTGAGGCAGTAAAAGAGGATTTGGAACGCGCCTTTTATCAACAAAAAACCATCAGCCAACGTCCTGTACCGCCGCCGATGCCGCTTAAAAAAAGCATCACCCTAACAGAGATTGGCTTTAGTTATGCTGGCAAAAACACCGCAGCAGTCAATGGTGTCAATATGCGCATTCCTGTCAATAGCGTGATAGGTTTGGTTGGCTCTTCAGGCTCGGGCAAATCCACCTTAATCGATATATTGCTTGGTCTACTGACGCCGCAGCAAGGCTGTCTGTATGTGGATGGTACGCGTATCACCGATAAAAACAAGCGCGCTTGGCAGGACTTATTGGGGTTTGTGCCACAAAGTATCTTTTTGAGTGAAGGCAGTATCGCAGAAAACGTGGCGTTTGGTATTCCCATATCCGATATCAGAACAGATCAAGTCTATAGAGCACTGATTTTGGCCAATCTTATGGAGTTGGTCGAGCAGCTGCCAGAGGGCATCGATACCAAAGTGGGCGAGCGCGGTGTCAAGCTCTCAGGCGGCCAGCGTCAGCGTATCGGTATCGCGCGGGCACTCTATCACGAAGCGGCAGTGTTGGTGTTTGACGAAGCCACCAGTGCGCTCGACGGTATCACAGAAAAAATAGTCATGGATGCGATTCATGAGTTTAGTGGCAAAAAAACCATCATTATGATTGCCCATCGTCTAAAGACAGTAGAGCAGTGCGATCGGATTTATTTTATGGAGCAAGGAAAAATCATTGATTACGGCACGTACCAAGAGCTTGTGGTTCGTAATCTCAAGTTTAAAGAAATGGCAAGGCATGCTTAAGTTGGGCTTACTTTTATAAGGATATGATGATGGCAAATTTTATCGTAAACAGTATAGAGCTGACAGGCGCTGGGACTCGTATCTCCTATGAGTACGAGGTCTCAGACGACATAAAAAAGTATTTTAAAACGCCTTTTTTTATTGAATACGACTGTAGTGTGGCAGAGGTGCCAGAGAGCATTTTGATCATTCCATTATTGGCCAATATATTGCCCATCTCTTGGCTGGCAGGGTTTGATATTACGATAAATACCCTTGACCGTCAGTTTTACCAAGCGGCTTTAGATATCAAGGCCGTCTTTATCAAGGAGTTTCCAGAGATTCTTAACCATTCATCTAGCCTTATGGTCAATCAGCTAATGGACAATACCGCAGCCTACCACCGAGACAAAGGCAAAAAAGACGCTTTATTGTTTAGCGGTGGTGTGGATGCATATGCTTCGTACTTTAATCATCAGCAAGATGACCTGGATCTGATACTGATACAAGGGGCTGATATCCCGCTGAACGATAGCAAGCAATGGGCGACTGCCAAACAAAATATCAATAATGAGGTGATATTGCAGCGAAACCACAAGCACTATATCGCCATGAATTGCCGAGATTTTTATACGTATCGAGTCAAAGAGCTGGTCTATGGGGGCGGCTGGTGGGGTAAGGTGCAGCATGGACTGACGTTGACCTGTGCGGTGGCACCGCTGGCTTACAAAAAAGGCTATCACTCACTTTATATCGCTGCCACAGATACCATTGGTTTTCAGGTGTTTTGGGGCTCGATGCCTGATATCGACAACAATGTGCGGTGGGCTGGCACGCAGGTGGTGCATGATGGCTACCACATGCACCGTCTCGATAAAGTGGAGTCCATCATCCAAAACGCCGAGCGGTTAGAAAAAAACGTCAACCTTCGCGTTTGTTATTCCGAATTAAACAACGGCCTAAATTGCAATAAGTGCGAAAAGTGCTATCGAACCATTTTTGCGCTGACGTTGTTTGGTCGCAATCCCAATCATTTCGGTTTTGCGGTGGATGGCAGTGTGTACACGCATATCGAGGCGCTATGGGCTAAGGGTTTTGCTAATGAAGGGGTGCGTTATGACTGGGTACCTATGCTGAGTCTGTTGAGCGCTGATAATTTATATCAGTTTGCAGAACACAATCATAATACCGAGCGACACAATACCGAACGACATAGTGCCGAGCGACTAAAAGATAGCCTCAAAGTAGCGCTTGATGCCACCATCACCCAAACAGACTCTAAGGTGGATAAAGGCAAAAGAGCCATCATTGCCACTTTTCCTAAAACGTTTAAAAGCTATTTAAAAATCAGGGAGTTATTGAGATGAAATATGGTTTGATGACGTATGCCGAAAACAAAAGAACGTTTAATATTGGCGACTATATCCAAAGTCTGGCAGCCAAGCAGTTTTTGCCGCAAGTAGACTGTTTTATCAATCGAGAAAAGCTGGCTCGCTATACAGACAGCGAAGCCAAGCTGATTATGAATGGCTGGTTTACGCACAATACCACCAGCTGGGTGCCGTCCGCACACATAAACCCTTTACTTATCTCCTTTCACGTAAACAACTCAGCGGCGCCCAATATGCTCAGCCCTCAAGGCATTGCGTTTTTAAAAAGCAAACAACCGATCGGCTGCCGTGATCACTTTACAGTGAAGTTATTGCAAGAAAAAGGCATCGAGGCTTACTTTTCAGGATGCCTGACCCTGACTTTAGATAGCTACCAAGCCTGCGAGGCTGAGCGCGGTGAGGATATCTATATCGTCGATCCATTATATGGGTTTCCCAACAAACAGCGCATTTTTTATGACGTCAAATCCCTGCTCAGATCGACACGTAGCGGTGATATTTTTCACATGTACATCAAGCAGCAATACCTCAAAAAAATATTTACCAAAGAGCTATTAAACAAAGCGCAAGTCATTCATCAAGAACTGCCAGCAAAGACGTATTCAGAGGCACAAAAATTCATCATGGCAGAGACGTTATTGCACAAATATGCCCGCGCAAAATTGGTCATCACCTCACGTATCCATTGTGCGTTGCCTTGTCTGGCTTTGGGTACGCCGGTGATTTATCTCAATGGCTTTGATAGTTTTGTTGATTCATGCCGATTAGCGGGTTTGGCAGATTTGTTTAATCGTGTGGATGTCGAGCGCTCGACGGGAAAAGTCAGCAACAACTTCCATGCAAAAGGCAAGATAGGCTCAAACGCCAACCTTGCCAACCCAGTGCGATACAAAGCCCTAAAGACGGCCATGGAAGCCACCTGCCACGCGTTTATTGAGGCATAACGGACGCGTGCCTAAAAGGAGTTAGGACGATGCATATCGATAGAGTGATTCATTACTGCTGGTTTGGCAAAACCCCCAAGCCAGACTCAGTGTTGGCCTATATCGCCAACTGGAGAGAGATGCTACCCACCTACCAGATAATCGAATGGAATGAAGATAACTTCGATATCGATTGCTGTCAGTATGTCAAAGAAGCTTATGCTGCAAAAAAGTATGCGTTTGTTAGCGACTATGCGCGGTTGTTGGCGCTCTACCAGCATGGCGGAGTGTATTTAGATACGGATGTTGAAGTCTGTAAAAGCCTTGATCCCTTGCTGGCGCGGGGGGTCTTAACCTTTGGTTTTGAAGAAGGCCATTACGCCGCGACAAGCACCATGATTGCGCCCAAAGCCAGTACTTTCATCGCTGACTTTATAGACAGCTATCACGCCAGACATTTTATTGATAGTAACGGAAAGCTAGACACCACCACCAATGTCCAAGTGCTGACCGCCTTATTAGAAGCAATTGGGCTGGCAAAAAATGGCGTAGAGCAAGTCCTGCATTATCAAGACGAGGAAATTGCCGTTTTGCCGCAGCGCTTTTTATCTCCTTTTGACTATCTCAATCATCAAGACAAATCCAGCGACCATACTTATACCATTCATCATTTTAGTAACTCGTGGGCCAGTGTGAGCAGCCTCAGAAAAAACAAAATAAAAAAACTGATAGGCAGTCGCGGCGTTAGAGTATTAAGAAAAATACTGAGCACGCGCTTTAATATCAATAGTGTTTAGAAAAATGACAAATAACAAATGACAAGGTGTGATACCAATGAATGCGATAAAGATTTGTATTATAGCGGATCAAATATATAAAAGCGGCGGCATCGAAAGGGTGCTGTCACATCGTATCAATCATTGGATAAAGGACGGCTATGAAGTACATCTGATTACCAGTGAAAACGAGGGGCGCAGCCCATATTTCTTCTACGATTTGCGTCTGGTGCGGCATGATTTAGCCGGTGGGTTTGATAAATCGATTTCTTTGCTGTCGTCATTGAACCTAAAGCTGGCCTATCGATATTTTTTTAAATTAAGAGCAGCTATAAAAAATATAAACCCCGATGTGATTGTGATGACAAACTACAATTACGATTATTATTTTTTGCCGTTAATCGCGGCTGGCACTCATTGTATTAAAGAGTATCACTCTAGTTTTTCTCAAAAAACAAATGCGATAGACAGGCTAAAAAAATACTATACTAAATTTTATGATACCCATGTTTTTTTGAGTAAAGAAGAGGCGCATTTACATTCGCTTCATGATTCAGTGGTCATACCTAACCCCATCGTTATGAGTGATGATTCTCCTTGTGAGCTGACAAAGCGCCGCAAGGTCATCATGACGGCGGGGCGTATCGTTGCTATCAAAGGTTTTGAGCGCCTGCTTGCTAGCTGGTCGACTATCGCCAGTAAGTATCCAGACTGGCGGCTGGAGATTTATGGCGATGGTGAGCATGCATATATACAGTCATTGCAGGCGCTGATCGAGCATCATGATATGGCGGCAAACACCGCAATTTATCCGTCTAGTCCCGATATCATCAGAAAAATGCTGGACAGCCGTATATATGCCATGAGCTCGTTATCAGAGTGCTTTCCGATGGTGCTGTTAGAAGCCATGCAATCTAGAATGGCTATCGTGGCCTTTGATTGCCCGACAGGCCCGCGAAATATCCTCAAAAATAACAAAACCGGCCTCTTAGTTGAAAATCATCATATTAGTGACTTTTCACGCTCTTTAGAAAAACTGATAACCCGTAAAGATCTGGCACAAACGCTTGCCAATAATGGGTGTTTAGAAGTGAGGCAATATGACGCAAAAGCAGTGATGAAAAAATGGAACACCCTAATTGATAAGGCTTGTTTTTCATAAGTGGTTTATAACCAGATATTTATAGTCAATGTTTTAGGATTATAAAAAATAGTCGTGGTGTCAATATACATACACACCAATTGATAATAAAGAAATATATATTGTCTAAAGAGGGACAAATGCTGCCATACCTGCTCATGCTTGGTTTTGTCATGTTTTGGATAGTGCTGGAGAAGCACGCTCTAAATCGTACCTCTTTTTGGCTACCATTATTTGTTTTGACTGTGTTTGCAGGGTTTCGTAGTGATCAGGTCGGCACAGACACGACAAACTATACCAGAAACTTTACCCATCAGATGAATGCAGAGTATTTTCAGTTTAACGATGATATTGAGATTGGGTATCAGCTATTAGAATATGCAATATTGAATTTTACCAGTCAGTATTTTTGGCTATTGACAATCACCAGCTTTGTCATTGTGTATTGTTATCTCAAGATAATAAAAAAATATAGTGTGAACTATTGGTTTTCTGTTTTTTTATTTATTACTTTAGGTATTTATACATTTTCTTTTAATGGGTTACGTCAAGGAATGGCGATGGCGATATTTACTTTGGCCATTCCTTATTTGTTAGAAAAAAGACTGATACCTTATTTGTTGTGGTGCGCTATCGCTTCATTGTTTCATGTCACTGCGTTATTTATTATTCCGTTTTATTTTATCGTGAATTTAAGAATAAAGCCGACATACAAGGTCTTTGCCACGTTTATAGGGTCGTTATTGGTCAGTGGATTGTTGGTATCTTATATCTCCTCGACCAATGATAGGTATGAGAGTTATGCCAGCGCCTCTATCGAAGCGGGTGGATTTTTGACCATTGGTTTTTATGTAGCGCTCATGATTTTGCTTCTGGCGGCGCGCTATATATACAAAATCAAGGATGTGGCTTTTCAAAAGCTGTTGACGTTTTATGCTTCAGGCGTGGTTTTTGTCATTCCTTTAGCCATATTGGGTACCAATCCATCAGGGCCACAGCGGCTATTGGCATATTTTACGTGGGTATTGGTTTTGATAGTGCCTGTGGTCTTTAAACGAATAAACAACGTTTATCTCTATATGCTGAGCATCGTGGTGTTTTTGCTGTACTTTATATTAACGACCTCGCGATTTAGTGATTTGAGCCCGTATCTTCTTAATCCGACATTTAAGGTTTTGTTATGAAAAACCAAACGTACGTCTCTATCGGCATCCCCATCTACAATGCTGAGGCATATTTGGCAGACGCCATCAAATCCATATTGGCACAGACACATGAGTGGTGGGAGCTAATATTGCTAGATGATGGCTCAACGGACGGCTCGCTGGCCATTGCTCAGCGCTTTGCTGCGTCAGATGACAGAATAAAAGTCCTATACGATGGGGTAAACAAAAAGCTGCCTGCCCGCCTAAATCAGCTGATTGCTGTTGCTCAATATGACTACGTGGCGCGGATGGATGCTGATGATTTGGTGCATCCTGACAGGTTGGCGACGCAATTGCGTTTTTTAGAAAAAAATCCAGATTATGATTTGGTGTCTACCGGCGTGGTCTCTATCGATAACCATAATCAGGTATATGGTTGCCGTCACGTGGAGCACCTATATACAGGGTTTGAAAAAATAGAAGCCGCGTATCCCATTGTGCATGCCTCCATACTCGCAAAAAAAAGCTGGTACCAGCGTCATGCCTACAATGAGGCATATCCCAGATCTGAAGATTATGATTTGTGGTGCCGTGCCATCGCCAGTCAAGACCTAAAATTGGCGGTATTGCCGGATTTGCTTTATTACTATAGAGAAGAGGGGAACTTGTCATTAGCAAAAATCATTAGATCATACAAAGACAGCTTTCAGACATATTGTGACTATACAAGTCCTCGCCGTTTAAGCGCCACGAAGCTGGCTGGCTCAATCAAGCTGGCTGCCAAAGTGAGCACCGTCAAGCTGCTGGATTCAGCGGGGCTGCTACAAAAAATAGCCAATAAAAGAAACAAGCTCACAATGTCTACTGCGCTCAGGGCGCAGCATCAAGCTGTGGTCGATAGTATCTGCGGTATATGAAGTTTGATAGATGTTGATGGCGGTTTAATAGCGGATGTTTAATACAATCATCATGCCCATAACAACCAAATGCTGAGGTGTACAAATGACGTCAAAAATATGCTTTGTGATGACCGATGCGGTGTCATTTAATCTGCTGTACCGTGACCAGCTGGAGTACCTCAGAGATCAGGCAGATATCGATATCACGCTCATCTGTGGCGGCAGTCCAGAGCAGCTTGCTACATTGCGCGCACGTAATATAGGTCAGGTGGTTGATTTGGATTTTCAGCGTCAGCCCAGCGTGTTAAAAGATGGTAAGGCGCTTGTTCGATTAAGTGCCTATATGCTGAGCCACCGTTTTGATGTGGTTATTTATATCACTCCAAAAGCTATGCTTTTAGGTAGCATAGCAAGCGCGATGACCCGACAAAAAAGAAGGATTGCGTTTAGTGTCGGCCGTCCTTATGAGAATTTTTTAGGAATAAAAAAACGCGTGTTTCAAGGTTTTGATGTCTTGAGCTTTGCGCTATCACACGAGGTGCTGTTTGTCTCAAAGTCCTTACGCAGCGTATGTCTAAAAGAAGGTCTCGTCAATAAAAACAAAGCGCGGGTCATCGATCAAGGCTCGTTTAGCGGCATAGATGTCAAGCGCCTGGCACCTGTCTTGCTAGAACACAAAAAGGCATTGAGACAAAAATATCAGCTGCCTATAGATGCCTTTGTCATCTGTGTGGTCGGGCGTGTATGCACAGATAAAGGCTTTGCGGATATCGGTGCCATCGCTCAGAAACTAAAAGAAAAAAACATCCATTTTATCTTTGCAGGCGACCTTGAGGATACGCTCGGAGAAAGCGTCGTTGAGACTATTGTCAAAGACAATAAAGGCGTGTATCTGCCCACCAGTATGGATGTGCATGAGGTGTTTCAATGCGCTGATTTACACTTGTTTTTGAGCCACCGTGAGGGCTTTGGAAACGTCGCTATCGAGGCGGCCAGCTGCGCTATTCCAACGTTTGCTTATGATGTCGTTGGTGTCAAAGATAGCGTAAACGATGGGGTCAGCGGTCGAAAGTTTGCGCTCAAAGACATATCCGCTGTCACCGAGGCCATTGCTCACGCTGCCGACGACGCACATTTCAAAACCCGCTACCCGCAGGCAAGAGACTGGGCAATGGCACATTTTGAGCGCCAGCAGCTATGGGACGACTATCTAGATTTTTACTTATCCAATGTGGATCATAGAGACCAGCAGAGGCGGGTCAATATATGATAAAACGACTGTTTGATATTACCATCGCCACCACCGCGCTGATTGTGCTCTCTCCGGTATATGCCATTACCGCTTATCAGGTCAGGCGACATTTGGGAGCGCCAGTATTGTTCCGTCAGACGCGCCCAGGCCTACATGGCAAGCCGTTTGAGATGATAAAGTTTCGGTCGATGAAGGATGGTGCTGATTTGCACGGCAAGCCACTAGAAGATGATGAGCGTTTGACGCCATTTGGCAAGGCGTTACGCAATAGCAGCCTCGATGAGCTGCCTGAGCTGTGGAATGTTATCAAAGGTGATATGAGTCTGGTCGGCCCACGGCCGCTATTGATGGAGTATCTACCGCTATACAATGCTGAGCAAGCACGCCGGCACGACGTGCGTCCAGGTATTACAGGTCACGCGCAAGTCAATGGCCGCAATGCCATTGGCTGGGACGAAAGGTTTGCCCTAGATATTTGGTATGTCGATCATCAGTCATTATGGCTGGATATAAAAATATTATTAAAGACTGTCAAAAAAGTCATACGTAAAGAGGGTATCAGTGCTGATGGTGAAGCAACCATGAGTAAATTCACTGGCAACCGCGTCGATACAGAGATGCTTTGATGAGGAACTTATGCTAAACACTCCGTTTTCACCATGGCCCAGCTTTACCCAAATCGAGGCCGATGCCGTCAGTCAAGTACTGTTATCCAACAAGGTAAACTACTGGACAGGGCAAGAGTGTCGTCAGTTTGAGACGGAGTTTGCTGAGTGGGCGGATAGTAAGTATGCCATTGCGATGGGTAATGGTACGTTAGCATTGGACGTGGCATTACAAGCCTTAGATATCGGCGCAGGCGATGAAGTGGTTGTCACCCCGCGTACCTTTATCGCCAGTATCTCATCGGTAGTCAATGCTGGCGCGAGGCCTGTATTTGCCGATGTCGATGAGGCGACTGGCAATATCACACCAGACTCTATCGCGGCAGTGTTGACGCATAAGACCAAAGGCATCATCTGTGTGCACTTGGCCGGTTGGCCTTGTGATATGAATGGCATCATGGCATTGGCAGATCAGCATGATTTATATGTGATAGAGGACTGTGCGCAGGCGCATGGCGCAACATATAAAGGTCGCAGCGTCGGCAGTATCGGGCATATCGGTGCGTGGAGCTTTTGCCAAGACAAAATCATGACCACAGGCGGTGAAGGCGGTATGGTCACTACCAATGACGAGCAATTATGGCGCAAGATGTGGGCGTATAAAGACCATGGCAAAAGCTACGCGGCTGTGTATGAGACCGAGCAGGCGCATGGCTATCGCTGGCTACATGAGAGCTTTGGTACCAATTGGCGTATGACTGAGCTACAGGCAGTGATTGGGCGTATTCAGCTACAGCGTATGAGTGACTGGACAGCCAAACGTACGGCGAATGCGCATGCGGTACTAGATGCTTGTACTCACTGGGAAGCAAAAGGCTATCTGTCGGTGCCAAGACTAGAAGCATCAGCGCAGTTTGCAGATTCGGCCCATGCCTATTATAAGCTCTATGTCTATGTGCAGTCAGACAACCTACCTGACGGTTGGTCGCGCGATCGGATTATTGCAGAGATAAATGCGCTGGGCGTGCCTTGCTTTTCAGGGTCTGCCTCGGAAGTGTATCTAGAAAAAGCCTTTGATAATACCGGCTTGCGTCCTAAGACGAGACTGCCAGTTGCCAAGCAGCTCGGCGAGACCAGCCTGATGTTTCTTGTGCATCCAACGTTGACAGAAGATGAAATCAAGCAAACTGTACAAGCGCTCGATCAGGTGTTTGGTGCCGTGAGTGCTCGCGTCTGTGGCGATATGGATTGTGGTGAGATAAACAAGGATTGACTAAATCTGTGCATGCGAGAGAAGGAGTCGCCGAGACATTTATCGGTTACCAATGTCGGTAGGCAAGTTTTATATCGCGCTAGGATTTTGCCGCGTACACAGGTACAATATTATGACTAGTCAAAGGTTGACGAAGCAAAAGACAGGCATGCAAAGTACTTGCGCGCGCTGTCTTTATTTTTCTATATCGTACCCTCTATTGGAGTTACTATGTCTATTGCCCAAGAGCCTGCTACCGTTTTGGACGGCAAAGCACTTGCCAAACAAATAGAACAGGATCTACGCGCGCGCGTGGATACGATCAAGGATAAGACTGGGCGTACCCCAAGCCTTGCAACGATATTGGTTGGTGATGATCCAGCCTCTGCCACTTATGTCCGTATGAAAGGCAATGCCTGTAAGCGTGTCGGCATGGACTCTATTCGGGTCGAGATGCCAAGTGCTACGACTACCAAAGAGCTGATGGCAAAGATTGATGAGCTCAATAACGATCCTGATGTCCATGGTATCTTGCTACAGCACCCCGTCCCTGCGCATATCGATGAGCGTGCATGCTTTGAGCAAATTGACTTGGCAAAAGACGTTGATGGCGTGACGTGTCTTGGCTTTGGTCGTATGGCGATGCAGCAGTCTGCGTATGGCTCTTGCACGCCGCAGGGCATTATGCACCTATTAGAGCATTACAATATTGAGCTTTCGGGTAAAGAGGCGGTCGTAGTCGGGCGTAGTGCTATCTTGGGTAAGCCGATGGCAATGATGCTATTGAATGCCAACTGCACGGTGACCATCTGTCATTCAAGAACGCAAGATTTGGCCGCTCATATCAAGCGTGCTGATATCGTGGTCGGAGCAGTGGGTGTGCCTGAGTTGATTAAAGCTGAGTGGATCAAAAAAGGGGCTGTGGTAGTCGATGCAGGTTTTCATCCCACCGACAATGGCGGTGTTGGCGATATCGAGCTGACAGGCGTTGAGAGCATTGCTAGTGCTTGTACACCTGTGCCAGGCGGCGTAGGCCCGATGACGATTAATACTCTCATTCGCCAGACGGTAGAAGCCGCTGAAAAATCAGCAGGCTTGGATATTAGCTAAAAAATAGCCATGTGAGTGCTGATTGCCGATAGATAAAGGGGCCTGATTGATAGAGTCAGGCAAATCAACCACCTCTTCGTTGATAGGATCTAAAAATGGCTAAAAAAGACGTAGGTATTCATGAGCGACTACAAGGTATTGGTAGAGAGTTTGTCGATGTCTGTCATTACGTTATTCTATTTTTAATCAGTGTGGTGGTGGTCTGGACGGCAGGTAAAGAGTTCATTTATATTGTCCAAAAAGGCTCAGCGGATCTAAAAGATATTTTGATGCTATTCATTTATCTTGAGCTACTCGCTATGATAGGGATTTATTTTAAAACCCATCGATTGCCCGTACAGTTTTTGATATTTATCGCCATCACCGCATTGTCGCGACATCTGGTCGTTGATGTGCAGGCAGTGTCAGATTATTTTCATCTATGGCTATTGGCAACGATCTCTGTGGCAATCATGCTATTGAGTGGTGCTATTGTCATATTGACTTGGACGGCAAAAACTTTTGGTCGTCCAGAGGACAATCTTGATAGACAGTATGCAAATTTGACAGTCAATGCCATGCTGCCTGACAATGCACAAGCCCCAGACAGCCATACCAAGCACCGCCGTGAGTAATGAGGCACAATCAGCACAAAAAAGGGCTACCACTGGTAGCCCTTTTTTATGTATGAATGAGTATCACAGCCATTTGAGTTTCTTAAAGTTGTAATACAAGAAGCTACACAACGCGATGATGATAATCATAATAACGAAGTAAGCGTATTTCCAATGCAGCTCTGGCATAAAGTCAAAGTTCATACCATAAATACCAGCGATGGCCGTTGGTACCGCTAAAATCCCTGCCCAAGCGGCGAGCTTACGAACGACTTCGTTCTGTCCCATATTAACCATGGCCATATAGGTGTTCATCACCACGCTTAGCATCTCATTCAGACCGTTAATGGCATCCAATGAGTGCAAGAGATGATCATTGACATCACGGAAATATGGCTTGGCTGCTTGAGAGAAGCCAGAGACCAGCTCGCTTTTTTTATGATTGATAAAAAAACTACAGATATCTTGTACCGGTAAGATAATCGCCCGCATATGTACCAGCTGTGACTTGAGCTGATATAGGTTTTTTAATGTGCCTTTATCGAACTCATAGGTAAAGACATAGCGCTCTTGCTCACGCAGATAACGTCCCAAACGATCGGTAATCGGCATATAGTTATCCACGATAAAATCGAGAATAGCGTGTAAGACAAATATTGGCCCCATTCTGAGCTTTTCTGGGCGGCGGTGGCAGTGCTCGCGGACAGGTGCGTAGGAGTTGGATGGACCATTGCGAATGGTGATTAAGTAGTTTTTGCCCATAAATATCGCAGTGGTGCCGTAGCGAATGACGTTGTCTTCAAGCTTGGCGGTACGTAAGACCACAAATACCATGTCGTTGTCATAATTTTCGACTTTGGCGCGCTGATGGTCGGCAAAGGCATCCTCGATGGCAAGTTCGTGCAGACCAAAGGCTTCTTTGACTTTAACCATGGTTTGGAGGCTGGGGTCATACAAACCTAGCCAGATAAACTGGCCATTGTTACTCAGCGCCCGACTGACATCATTTAGCGCCACTTTATCGAGGTTTTCGCCGGTCTTACGAGAGTAGGCGTAGCAATTGACGACCTCATCTTCACTGGATAGATCGATATCTTCATAGCGCTCAGAATCAGGGTCATAGACCGTCATGGTCTCGATGGTGTCTTCTCTGGTGGCATCGGCATCGCCGTAGATATAGCTATCATCATTATCGAGATACAAATGCTCATCATTCATATCCGCATAAAGACGGTTGATGTCGGAGTTAGGTTCAATACGTGCGGTTTTTTTGAGCAATTGATCGTTATTGTGGTCCATACCCCCTCCCGTGATAAAGTAAAAAATGTCTCACAAATAAAACGCGGCGCCGTCATTAAAGCGCGTGGCTTTTTAAAGTCTCAATATCGACCAAGCTCAGCAGGCTTTCGTGACAGGCTTCGAGCTTGATTGGCGGGGCGATATCGAAGTCCAAGGCCTCGACCCAGCGTAGCGCACAGATGCACCAGTAGTCGCCAGGTTTTAATCCAGCAAAACCATACTCAGGCAGAGGCGTGATCAAGTCATTGCCGCGACTGGCAGAAAAATTCAAAAACTCGCTGGTCATCTTGGCGCAGACGGTATGCTGGCCGACATCATGACTGCCAGTATGACAAAAACCATTGCGATAATAGCCGGTAATCGGGTCAAAACAGCAGCTGGCAAGCGCCGTCCCTAAGACGTTGGTTTGGTTGATGGCTGGGTTTGGGTGGTAATCAGATGACATAAGGCTTCCGAGATAAAAATATGTGTTAGTGTAACATGAGTCTGTCTGCATGGCGCTGTTCTTGCTGGGGCAATTCGTGCACGTTTTTATCAAGTAATGCAAGCGCATAGCGGCTATTTCACGGACGCTATTTGTTCAATACGAGCAGATAGCCGTCGCCGTAGCTACTGATGCTCATGATGCCATGGACGATAATTAGATAGTAATTGTGCCCAATTGTCACTAGGCGAACCTTGAGTGCTATGCTACACTAAAGCATAAAGTGCCTTGATTATTTATCTCTGTTTATTAGCGCATAAAGATACTCGTCTTATCATCCTAAATTATACTTATTACTCACCCTGTTGCGGTTACCTAGTTTGTTTATAAATAATTGGGTCAATGATGTTGTGTGTTAAAAACACAACGATACGATGTCAATGCCCTTATAAATACAACCTTTTAGTACCGCATCAGTACCGCGTTTTTTGGTAAGCGATACGCCAAACAAGGATTTATTGTGTCTGTCAGTTCTGATTCTGCAAAACCTGCCCAGTTAAATGCAACAAAAAACGCGGCCACTCAGCCTGCCGATAGCGTTGCTAAACCCAATAGCATGCCCTACCTAAACCACTTTGCCAGCGATGTGGCCAACAGTTGGCTGTTGCCTGATGGCGTGGTGGATGTGTTGTTTGAAGACGCGCATAAGCAAGAGGTGCTTAGGTACCAATTGACGCAGCAGCTGATCACTCATGGCTATCAGTTGGTCAACCCGCCGATGATTGAGTTTACTGAGTCACTGTTAAGTGACGCCTCAGAAGATTTGAAACGTCAGACGTTCAAGATCATCGATCAGCTGACGGGTCGTTTGATGGGCTTGCGTGCCGATATTACCCCGCAGATTTTGCGTATCGATGCGCATCACGGCGGTACTGGTATTGCGCGTTATTGCTATGCAGGCGATGTGATTCACACCTTGCCGTCAGGACTGTTTGGTTCACGTACGCCCTTGCAATTAGGCGCTGAGATATTTGGCTGCGCCGATTTGGCAGCCGATATCGAGCTGATTGATGTCTTGTTTGGGATGGTCAATACACTAGATATGAGCGCGGCACTGCATATTGACTTGGGTCATGTGGCGATATTTAAGCGTTTGGCTGAGATGGCGGCGCTATCTGACAGCGACGCTGAGCAATTGATGCATTTATATGCCAATAAAAACCTACCAGAACTCAAACGCGTTTGCCAAGCATTGCCGATGGGCGATGACTTTTATGCCTTAGCGCGTTTTGGTCACGATATCGATAACTTGCTGACCAAGCTCTCTACTGCCGCACAGCAAGATGAACAGATATCTACGGCTATCGATGAGCTACAGCGCCTAAAAACGCACCTAAAAACGCAGTGGCAGTGTCCGGTGAGTGTCGATGTGACTGAGCTATCAGGCTATCACTATCATACTGGCATTGTCTTTAATGGCTATATCAATAGCGAGACTCAGCCGCTGGTACGCGGCGGGCGTTTTGATGGTATGCAAAGCGGTGGCCATCTGTCCGCCAGCCAGCCACGCGAAGCCACAGGATTTAGTATGGATGTCAGCCGTTTGCTGGCGCACACGCAGCTTGAAGCGCCAAGTATCGTGCTGATCGATTATCAAGCCGCCACTCAAGCAAGCCCCGAGCAGCGACAAACCTTGCTCCAGCAGGCCACCAGCTTACGCGAGCAGGGCTACCGTGTCACCATGCCACTAAACGCGGACGATCGTCCCGATGGCGTGACACATCGTTTGGGTTTTGCTGACAATCAATGGCAACTACAAACTATCTAGCTTAACTAGATTCAGTTTGGCTGACTTATAGGTATATTTACAGTGGCATCGCCGCTTGGATAAAGACTTTAAGATAAAACATACTTGGTTTGGCGCGGCAATGATAAGCGCACTGAGCACAAGCATCAAACACTGCTAACATCACGTTAGTTTTGCAACCGTTATTGCACACACCTCAATACATAAAGGTAAGGATTGATCATGGGTAAGAATGTCGTAGTTTTGGGTAGCCAATGGGGCGATGAGGGTAAGGGTAAAATCGTTGATTTACTTACCGAAAAAGCCTCAGCCGTTGCTCGTTTTCAAGGCGGTCACAACGCTGGGCACACACTGGTTGTCGATGGCAAAACCACCGTCCTACATTTGATCCCATCTGGTATCTTGCGCGAAGGCGTCACCTGCTTCATCGGTAATGGTGTGGTATTAGCGCCAGATGCCCTACTAAAAGAGATAAAAGATCTAGAAGCCAACAACGTACCAGTACGCGAGCGTCTACGTATCTCGCCAAACTGCCCACTCATCATGCCATATCACGTGGCACTTGACCAAGCACGCGAAGCCAAACGCGGTACAGGCAAAATCGGTACCACAGGTCGCGGCATCGGTCCTGCGTATGAGGACAAAGTGGCGCGCCGTGCCATCAAGCTTGCTGACTTGTTCCGTGATGATTTAGAAGAAAAACTACGTAACCTAATCGAATATCATAACTTCCAACTGACACAGTATTATAAAGTCGATGCCATCGATTTTGATGAGACCTTTAAGCTGTGCCAAGAGTGGCGCGAAGAGATCAAAGGCATGGTTACTGACGTCACCGAAGACCTTAACCAATTGCGTCTGGCTGGCAAAAACCTGATGTTTGAAGGTGCGCAAGGCACACTACTTGACATCGATCATGGTACTTATCCGTTTGTCACCAGCTCAAGCGTAACCGCTGGTGGCGTATCAACGGGGACAGGTATCGGGCCATTATACTTGGATTATGTGTTGGGCATCACCAAGGCTTATACCACGCGTGTTGGTAGTGGCCCATTCCCAACAGAGTTGTTTGATGATGTTGGTGCTCACTTAGCCAAAGTCGGCCACGAGTTTGGCGCGACCACTGGTCGTGCGCGTCGCTGTGGCTGGTTTGATGCTGAGGCATTACGCCGTGCAGTGGTACTGAACTCTATGTCAGGTATCTGCTTGACCAAGCTTGACGTCCTAGACGGTCTTGAAGAATTGCTAATCGGTGTGGGTTACAACCTCCCTGAAACAGAATGTGCTGGCGCGCACGACGCAGAGTTTTATGAGTCTGTCACACCGAAGTACGAAACGATGGAAGGTTGGAGCGAGTCTACCGTTGGTATCACCAACTATGACGACCTACCAGAAAACGCCAAAAAATACATCAAACGTATCGAAGCATTGATTGGCTGCCCAGTAGATATCATCTCAACCGGCCCTGACCGCGAAGAGACCATCGTACTTCGTGACCCGTATGATGCTTAGTGCTTATTACAAGTCTTGGTGCTATAAGCACTAACTGGCTTGTAGTATTCATCAAGTAGTATTCATCAAGTAGTATCAATTAAACGAACCCCAGTGCTGAGCATTGGGGTTCTTTTTGGTCAATGTGATGACCATATTAACAATTAGTGGATCATAAATTTACTTTTATGCAAGGTGCGGTCATAAATTAATCCTATCATTTATAGCCTCAATCATTATAATAGGCAACAATCCTATGTTGACGCTCGTGTTTTGCTATCGATAAATCATGAGTTATCCGCTTCGTCGACATGGCGGCCAACGTTAAAACAAAGCATTTACCCCTTTACTTTTACCAAACTGACCCCCTATTAGGAGTTTTTTTATGGCTAACGAACGTACTTTATCTATCATCAAGCCTGATGCCGTCGCTGGCAACAACATCGGCGCTATTTATAGCCGTTTTGAAGAAGCGGGTTTAAAAATCGTTGCTGCAAAAATGTTGCATCTTGATGACAAAAAAGCAGGCGGTTTTTACGCTGAGCATGCCGAGCGTCCATTTTATAATGCTTTGGTCTCATTCATGACTTCAGGCCCTGTCGTTGTTTCTGTATTAGAAGGCGAAAACGCCATTGCTAAGCACCGTGAAATCATGGGCGCAACCAACCCAGCCGACGCTGCCGAAGGCACTATCCGTGCTGACTTTGCTAGCAGCATCGATGAAAACGCGGTTCATGGTTCAGATTCAGCTGAGTCAGCAGCACGTGAAATCAGCTACTTCTTTAATGATGATGAAGTATGTGCACGTACGCGCTAAGAGCAGCCAGTTATTGATAGCAGCCGAGAGGTTGGTTATGAATAATTTGTGTCGCAAGACGGCTTATATCTGATGGGTATAAGCCGTTTTAGCTATTTTGGTTTGTCTGTTTTTTCGCCGTCTTTGTGTTATTGAAATTTTTTATTATTTGCCTCATTATTGTCTTTATCTAGCATTATCAATCCTTTATCAGTATAGCTGCTCATTTTTTGTGCTTGTCGCTATGTATGATTGGCATAAGTACAAGAGACGCTGCGCTCATAATGGATTGCTAATGGCCATATTTGCCATAAGGCGTATGGAGAGCAACACTCATCGCTTATATCAACAATTGCCACGCTTAATTTAGCTGATGCAAAAAGGTTACCTATTATGTCCACTGTTCAATCCCCGATCCAGCATGTCCCTGCCACCTCCAAAGCCAGCATCAAGCTGGTCGATGAAGCGCAGGCCAAGACCAATCTTTTGGGGATGACCCAAGCACAATTGGCTGACTATTTTAAAAGCCTCGGCGAAAAGCCATTTCGCGCGACGCAGGTGATTAAATGGATATATCAGCACGGGGTGACAGATTTTGAGCAGATGACCAATCTGAGCAAGTCACTGCGCGATAAATTGTCGCTGAATGCCTGCGTGACTCCGCCTAAGGTTATTCATCGTCAGTACAGTGATGATGGTACGCGTAAATGGGTGTTTGAAGTGACGGGCGGCTCGCTGGTGGAGACGGTATTGATTCCGGCGGATGATAATAAATCAAATGGCCGCAAAACTTTGTGTATCTCTTCGCAAGTCGGCTGCGCGCTCGACTGTAGTTTTTGTAGTACCGGTAAGCAGGGTTTTGAGCGCGATCTGACGGCGGCTGAGATCATCGGGCAGCTGTGGGTGGCCAATGCTTCCTACATGAGCGATGATAATGACAGCTTAGAGGCTGTCGATCATAGCGCCTGGGAAAACCATGTCACCAACGTAGTGATGATGGGTATGGGTGAGCCTTTATTAAACTACAAGCCTGTAATCGGCTCGATGGAGATTATGCTCAGCGACCATGCTTATGGTCTCTCAAAGCGCCGTGTGACATTGTCAACCTCAGGCGTGGTACCCAAGATGTATCAGCTGGCACAAGATCTCGATGTGGCTTTGGCGATATCCTTGCACGCGCCCAATGATGAGCTGCGTGATGAGCTGGTGCCTATCAATAAGAAATACCCGTTAAGTGAGCTGATCGCCGCGGCAAAAAACTACGTGTATGATGTCAATCCACGCCACAAAAAACACGTCACCATTGAGTATGTCATGCTTGATGGCGTCAATGACAGCGATGAGCATGCGCGGCAGTTGGTGGCGTTGTTGGATGGTCTACCAAGTAAGATTAATTTGATACCGTTTAATCCGTTTCCGCATGCACCATATGACAAATCAAGTAACAACCGCATCCATGCGTTTAGCAATATCTTAAGTGAAGCTGGTTTTGTGTGTACCATTCGTCAAACGCGCGGCGACGATATCGATGCGGCTTGCGGCCAGCTGGTCGGGCAGGTCGCCGACCGCACTCGTCGTTCAGCGGCATGGCAGCAAAGCATCAAAGCGCGTGAAAACGCTGAGTTGTGATTCATCATACAATTAATCACAACTAAATTGTACTTATGGGGTCTAAATCTATTAAACTGATGCTTCGATTATCGAACGCATTGAATCCAGTTTTATGATGGCGGCTATGATGACTTCTAAAAATTCTTGTCAAAATAAGTATCAAAGCGTGTGTTTTTTGACTGACAAACCATGGATGACAGCCACGTTGCCAGTCGTGGCACAGACGGCAGTGACGTCCAAACGGCTACTGCTTGGTATGGCGATGGTGGGGCTGTTTTTGACGGGGTGTCAAAGCACGCCAACCGATGATTTATTGGGGGATACCCCTTATCAGACGTCGACGCGGCCGAGCAATGATCGCAACTTGGATCAACAAGAAATTGCGCGCGTACGCACCTCGCTTGCCGCGCAATATATCCGCAAAAACGAGCTTGATACCGCCCAACGCCAGCTTGAAAAAGCCTTCGCTGCCGATAGCCGTTACGCGCCAGCCTATGATATGATGGGCGTTTTGCTGCAGCAAGAGGGCAGCCGTATTAATCTGCAAAAAGCCGATCAGTACTTTAAAAAAGCCATCGCGCTTGATAAAGACTTTGAGCAAGCTCACAATAACTATGGCGTGTATTTGTCGCAGATGAAACGCTATAAAGAAGCGGCTGAGCAGTTTGAGATTGCAGGGGCAGCGCTTGGCTACGAAGGTCGTATCGGCGCGCTGGAAAACCTAGGCCGAACCTACCTACAGATGGGCGACCGTACTGCTGCGGCCAAAGCGTTTTTGCGCGCGCTAGATGGCAACCGCAATAGCATCATCGCCCATATCGAATTGGTAGATTTATTGCTTGAGCAGCAGCGGGTGGCCCAAGCACAAAAACTTTATGACGAGACACTGATCTTGGTACAAGGGCAAGGTATCAGCCCGCGTTTGCTATTACAAGGCATCAAACTTGCGGCGGCTCAAAACAACATAACCACACGCCAGCAATTGGCACAGCAGCTTTTATCCGCTTATCCACTAAGTGATGAAGCAAAACAACTGAAGACTTGGCTTAACAATCCAGAGGCACCATGGAAATGACCACCCCATCATCAAACACTCAATCAAACACTCAGGGATCATTTGGTGCCATGTTGCAGCAAGCCCGCAAAACAAAGCAAGTCAGTCTAGAAGAGGCCGCCGCCGAGCTATTTATCTTAAAGCGTCACCTAAAAGCCTTAGAAGATGAGAATTTTGCAGATTTGCCGCAAGCCGCGTTTGCTCGTGGTTTTGCTATCAACTATGCCAAGTTTTTGGGGTTAGACCCTGTAAAGATCGCCAGTAGCTTTGATGCCGCCTATCCCAATGAGCTAAAACCATCTTCAGTCAACAACATTGATACACCGCTGCGCCCGATGGGCACCTTGCAGCGAGACACTCATAACCGCATTCGTTTCAATCCGTTACTGATTATCGCGGTCATTGGCGTTATTATCTTAGCGATTTTTTTATTCCGCATGGTCAGTAATGCCAGCAAAGAAAATACCCAAGCACCGACCAACGCTGTCGAAGACATCTCGGCACTCGAGCAGGCTCAAGGCGCTGCTATCGATAGCGAGACAGGCGTGGGTGCCGCAGGCTCTGCGCTTAACATAGGCGCGGCTAGCAGCACCGCGACGTTAGAGGTGATGTTGAGCGACGAGGCGGTGGTGGTGATTACTGATGCGTCAGGGAGCAATCTGATGAACGGCGCTCAAAGCACGGGTAGCTATAAACTATCTGGCATACCGCCGTTTAATGTACAGATCGATAATATCGATAATGTCAGCTTAATGCTCAACCAAGAGGCAGTGGCATTAGAGGCATATGCCACTGATAAGCAAGCCAGTTTTGAGCTTGCGCCATAAGTGGGCAAAAGCATAGTGCCGCATCGTTAGGTATCATTGTCAGGGTTTGTTTTTATTTTTTTGTTTTAACCAAAGGGTTTGTCTATGTCAACGTCAGCGCCTATTAACCGTCGTTTTACCAAAAAAATATATGTCGGTGATGTCGCAATTGGGGGTGATGCACCGATTAGTGTGCAAAGCATGACCAATACCGAGACTTGTGATGTGGCCGCGACGGTCGCACAAATCGAGCGCTGCGTAGAAGCAGGCGCTGATCTGATGCGCGTCTCGACCCCGACGATGGATACGGTCAACGCCTTTGCCGAAATCCGTAAACAGGTCAGCGTGCCGCTCATCGCCGATGTGCATTTTGATCATAAGATTGCTTTGGCAGTGGCCGAAGCAGGCGCTGATTGTTTGCGTATCAACCCAGGTAATATCGGTAGTGATGCCAAAGTACGTGAAGTGGTTGCCTGCGCCAAGCATCACAATATCCCGATTCGTATCGGTGTCAACGCAGGCTCGCTAGAAAAAGACATCCAGCGAAAGTATAAAGAGCCGACGGGTGAGGCGATGCTAGAGTCCGCGATGCGCCATATCGATATTTTGGAGCGCCTCAATTTTGATCAGTACAAAGTCTCAGTCAAAGCCAGTAATGTGTTTTTGACATTAGAGGCATATCGTCTGCTCTCAGCCCAAATTGACAACCCGCTACATCTGGGCGTGACCGAAGCTGGTGTCTATCGCACCGGCGCGGTCAAATCTGCCATTGCATTAGGGGGGCTGCTTCTAGACGGCATCGGTGATACCATTCGTATCTCCCTTGCGGCAGAGCCTGAAGAAGAAATCAAAATCGGCTTTGATATTTTAAAATCGCTAAATATCCGCTCAAACGGTGTCAATTTTATCGCTTGTCCTAGCTGCTCGCGCCAAGAGTTTGATGTGATCAAAGTGATGACAATGTTAGAGTCGCGTCTCGAGGATATTCGTGAGCCGATGGATCTGTCAGTGATTGGCTGTAAAGTAAATGGCCCAGGGGAAGCCAAAGAAGCCGATATCGGTATCGTCGGTGCTGCGCCAAAGTCATTGGTCTACCGTATGGGCGAAAAAAGCCATTTGATCAATACCGAAAACCTAGTCGATGAGATTGAAAGTATGGTGCGCGCCCATGCTGAAGACTTGGCAAAAAAGCGCGAAAATGAGATTATTCGCGTTAAATAAATACCAGTAGCGCTAACGGATACCAGCAGTGCTGTCGCTGTTTTTAGGTTAACTATATAAAAAAGAACTTGTGATAATTGTAAGGATATGACCGTACCATGATCAAAGCTATCAAAGGGTTTAATGATATTTTGCCTACCCAATCGGCAAAATGGCTACAATTAGAGGCGATATTGGCGGATGTGCTGGGTAGGTACGGTTATGAGCATATTCGCTTGCCTATCGTTGAGCAGACTGATTTGTTTGCCCGTGCTATTGGCGGGGCCACCGACATCGTCGAAAAAGAGATGTATAGCTTTGCCGATAAATCTGAGCCGCCCACTCCTTTGACCTTGCGCCCAGAGGGCACCGCAGGCGCGGTAAGGGCTGTAATCGAGCACAATCTACTGCGCGGTGATACGCCCAAACTATGGTACATCGGCCCCATGTTTCGCTATGAGCGCCCGCAAAAAGGCCGCTATCGTCAGTTTCATCAATTAGGAGTCGAAAGCTTCGGTAGTGCGCTGCCCGATGCCGATGCTGAGCTGATCGCGATGACGCATCTGATGTGGCAAGCGCTGGGTCTCAAAGACGAGATGCGCTTGCAACTAAACAGCTTGGGTGAAATCGACGAGCGTCATGCTTATCGTGAGGCCCTAGTCGCTTATCTAACCGACAAACAAGATCAGCTTGACGAGGATAGCAAGCGCCGTCTGACGACCAACCCGCTACGTATCTTAGACAGCAAAGAGGCGAGTACGCAGGCGTTATTGGCAGAAGCGCCAAAGCTGGCTGAGTTTTTGGGTACGGAGAGTATGGCGCACTTTGAGCAAGTGCAGGCATACTTGACCGAGCTTGGTATCGATTTTGAGATCAATCCGCATCTGGTACGCGGTCTGGATTATTACAATAAGACCGTCTTTGAATGGGTGACAGACAAGCTAGGTAGCCAAGCCACCGTCTGTGCAGGTGGTCGTTATGATGGTTTGATTGGCCAGCTAAAGTCTGTTGGTACTGCCGGCAGTAAACCTGCCAAATCTGAGCCTGCCGTTGGATTTGCTATGGGGCTTGAGCGTTTATTGTTGTTACTAGAGGCGGTCGCGCCGATGGCAGACGTTTCGGCCTGCGATGTCTTTGTGGTCGCTCATCCAGAAGTCTATAGCGCAGGTATCAAGTATGCCCAAAACCTACGTTATGAGCGTCCAGATATCCGAGTCAAGATGGCAAGTGCCACCAGCCTAAAAGCGCAAATGAAAAAGGCGGATAAATCAGGGGCTGCGCTCACGGTGATTATTGCTCAGCAAGAGCTCGATGACAATTTGGTGAGTATCAAAGATATGCAGACAGGCGAGCAGCGTAGTGTCTCGCAAGACTGGCTATCGAATGCAGACAATTTTTCGCGCCAGTGATGAATGGGTCGATCGATTAGTCAATCAATTAATAGGTTAATCAGTTGATATCGGCTTTCGCCTCAGTATTTTTATAACACTTTTATTAGGTAACCCTTTATGGCTTTGACACCCAATTCGCCAAATCCAGACAATTCCATGGACGCGTTAAAGCAGTATGGCAGTTATATCGTCACTGCGATTTTGTTGGCGTTGGCCGCTTATTTTGGTTGGACATACTGGCAAAATAACCATGCGCGCGTTGATACAGTCGCAGCAGATCACTACGCGGATATCCAGCGGCTTAATGAAGAAATCAGTCTGGCGGCGCAAAACCCAGATTTGGAAGCTGAGGCGCAAGAAGCGCTGGCACAAAGCCGCACACAACTGGATAAAGATATCGATGCATTGGTTGCCGCCCACGGCGATTCAGTCTATGCGTGGCAAGCACTGATGATAAAAGCCCGTCACCAAGTGGATAATGATGATTTTACCGCCGCGGCAAATACCCTGAAGCAGGCATTGGCAATTGACTTGGGCGACGCTGGCCTAAGCGCCATCACCCGTCTACGTTATGCCAACACGCTACTGGCAGCAGGTGATACTGAGGGCGCACTGGCAGAAGCCAAACAAGACATGCCAAGCTCATTTGAAGCCAGTCAGCAAGAGTTGCTAGGCGATATCTATCTGGCACAAAACGATAAAGATTTGGCCATCAACGCTTACAATAATGCGTGGGAGCTGTTACGTGAGCGTCAAGAAATGCGTGCAGTATTGGCACTGAAGATGGAGAGCTTGGGGGTAATGCCTGAGCCCATCGAGGCGCAAGCCAGTCTGATTCAAGAGCCTGCTGTACCAGAGCCTGCGATATCTGAGCCGCCACCAGTGGTAGAGGGCGCATCGGCCGAAGTTACACAGTAGCGGTATTGTATTAGGCGCTATTAACGAATAATAGCGCTGATGTTTTATCAGCACACTAGGCAGTACCAACAGAATTCTATATGCTAGATTGGCGGCCAGTGGGCTGATCGTGAGAGTAGAGTTGATAAGTGGCTGTTATCTATTTAAAAAATTTATAACCGTCACCAAGACAATTAAAACCAGGCAACACTGTGAGCAGATCATTGATGGATGAGCCACAGACTGACCGCCCAATCCACTAATCCATAATAATTTTTGTAGTGAGAACCTATGATGACTCAATCCATTCGCTCGAGCAACATGTCAACAGCCAATATTATCAAAAAGACAGTCATGCATGTGGCCGTACTGGCAGTAATGAGCACTGCAGTGATTGGGTGTAATCGCGGTATCAAACCTGTCGTCAATGATCCTGTCGATTTGGTACAAATTGCAGAGCCGATCACTGTGCTACAGCCTGTCTTTAGCGCAGATGTTGGCAATAAAAAAGCCAGTAAAAAAGATCCTTTGGCGTTGCAAGTTGGCTATGCCAATGGTCAAATGGTCATAGCCTCACGCGGTGGCGACTTGATAGGGTTTGATAATGCAGGTGAGCGTCTGTGGTCAGTCAATGTCGGTGATCAAATCACCGGCGGCGTGACAGTAGATGCCTTAAGCCAAACAGCAATCATTAGCACACGTGGCGGTCAGGTGATGGCGTTTGATAGTACAACGGGTGCCAAACGCTGGCAGCAGCAGCTATCAGGGTCGGTATTGACGCCAGCTTTGGTCAGTAATAATCGCGTGATTTTGTCAGCGAATGATGGGTTTTTGCACGGCTTATCTCTACAAACCGGCCAGTCCGTATGGCAGTTTGCCACTCAAGTGCCTGCCATCAGTGTACGCGGTAGCGCTGCGCCAACCCTACTAGACAGCAAGACCGCGTTGCTAGCGACCGCAGATGGCCGTTTGCATGCGGTGACGGTTGATAGTGGTCTGCCGCAGTGGTCGAGACGCGTCGGTGTCGGTATGGGCAGCAGCGAAGTTGAGCGTATGAGCGATGTCGATGGCACGCCTATTGTTGATCAAAACCAGCTGTTTGCAATCAGCTATAGTGGTCAGCTATTAGGTATTGATTTGGCTTCGCGTCAGGTTTTATTTGTCAATGAGCTTGCCAGTCTCAAATCCCTTGCTGTCAATAATCAGCAAGTCATCGCCACCAGCCTAGATGGTAAAGTGGTTGCGTATGATCGCAGCAATGGCGAGATGCTTTGGGAGAGCGATGAGCTGGCGTATCGTCACTTGACCAACCCTGTGATGATTGGTAACTATATCGCGGTTGGTGATTTAGAAGGTGTGGTGCATTTGTTCAACCCTGCCAATGGTCAAATCATCAGCCGTGTACAAACCAAGGGGGCGTTGACCAACTTGCAAGTACAAGAAAGTCGTTTGCTAACGCAGAGCACCTCAGGTCAAGTGGCTATCTGGCAGCTGATACGTTAAGTATCATAGACTGTGTCACGCGGCAGCTGATGAGTCGTGATATTGTTATCAGCCAGCCATTAGACTTGCGGATTGATATCACGATCACTACTATTATCACTCACGCTGCTAGGTCAGCGTTTTGTGCTTGGTTGTAAACTGCTTGTTTAAACGCAGGCTTTCGCGTACTCTATGCGACCGATATGTGGTAGGTTTACCATATAGACGACATCATTTGATAGATCCGATAAAATGGTGTCTGAGAGATACAATCATCACTGTAGGCTTGCTTACTATAGAGTCTATGTCATAGAGTCGATGATTGTATCTGCTGTCGTTTTATCATTTATATTAATTTGCGGTCACGTACAACAATATTTGCAACTATGATTTTAGTCGCTGTACGGTCTGCCATTGTGCCTTTTACTGAGAGTAACCCATGAGTATCAAGCCTGTGGTCGCCTTAATTGGTCGTCCAAACGTCGGTAAATCCACCTTATTTAACCAGTTTACAAAAAGTCGGCAGGCATTGGTTGCTGATATGTCGGGGCTGACGCGTGACCGTCAGTACGGCGATGCTACCTACGAAAACAAATCGTTTATCGTTGTCGATACGGGTGGTATTGGTGAGGCAGATGATGGCAGCGGCAATATCGATGATTATATGTCTGAGCAATCGCACACAGCGATTCATGAGGCAGATATCATCGTGTTTGTGGTGGATGCGCGGTCTGGGATGATTGGCGCTGATGCTGAGATTGGTAAGTTTTTGCATACATTGGGCAAGCCTGTCTATGTGGTCGCCAACAAAGTCGATGGCGTCCATGATGCCGCGCCTGCGGAGTTTTATGCGCTTGGTTTGGGCGAGCCGTATCCAATGGCCGCCAGCCACGGCCGCGGTGTCGGTAACTTGCTAGAAGTGCTGACCGCTGATATGCCTGAGCAAGAAAACGTCGTCGAACCAAATGGCTTAAGACTTGCCATTATCGGTCGTCCAAATGTCGGCAAATCTACCTTGGTCAACCGTTTGCTTGGCGAAGATAGGGTGGTGGTGTTTGATATGCCAGGCACCACGCGCGACAGTATTTATATTCCTTATAAACGGGATGGTAAGGATTATGTCCTCATTGACACCGCAGGCGTGCGCCGCCGCGGCAAAATTGATGAAAAAGTAGAAAAATTCTCCGTTATCAAAACCCTACAAGCCATCGAAGACTCCAATGTGACAGTGATTGTCATCGATGCGCAAGAAGGCATCGTCGATCAAGACTTGCATATGATAGGCTATGCGCTCGATGCAGGTCGGGCGCTGGTGGTCGCGATAAACAAATGGGATGGTCTCAGCCAAGACCAAAAAGACTATATCAAGCTTGAGATGGATCGCCGCTTTAGCTTTATTCCTTTTGTGAAAGTGCACCTGATCTCAGCACTACATGGTACCGGCGTGGGTAACTTATACCCGTCGATCTTGCGCGCTTATCAGTCATCTATGTTTGAGGTATCGACCAATCGCTTGACGCAGATATTGCAAGACGCTGTGACAGCCAACCCACCACCGACCGTCGCAGGTCGCCGTATCAAGTTGCGTTATGCGCATATTGGTGGTCACAACCCACCGGTCATCGTCATTCACGGTAACCAAACCAGTGCGCTACCGAAGAGCTATCAGCGTTACCTCGAAAACCAATTTCGTCAAGTCTTTAAGCTTGAAGGCACACCGCTGAATGTCATCTTTCGACAAAATGACAATCCCTATGCCAATAAAAGCGACACGCCGACGAAAGCAAAAGCGCAGCAGTTACGCCAACGTGAGCGCAATCGGGCAAAAAAATTCACCACCAAGGACAAAAAACCTCGCTAACTTGCTAATGGCTAACTTGCCAGTGGCGAGTGTACGAACCAGTGGCTTTATGATGTCGCCTGTATCGTTGTCACGATAAGGCGGCATAGTCCTGCGCCGCTGTTTTTATTCTCACCTCGTTGTGTATAGGGGGTGTCCTCAATTCAATCGATAGCCATCTAAATGG
>Ga0208017_100026_pt1 | contig 115991 bp, 94 predicted proteins | sample 30_taG_FD_184104 | JGI IMG/M metagenome (GOLD analysis project Ga0208017, IMG submission 184104) | Marine viral communities from Cariaco Basin, Caribbean Sea - 30_WHOI_OMZ (SPAdes) (version 2) | ecosystem: Environmental > Aquatic > Marine > Oceanic | place: Caribbean Sea: Cariaco Basin... | reverse complement strand
CTTTTGGAACCAAGCTAAACGGCATCTACGTAAGTTTAACGGAGTTCCAAAAGAGCATTTTCACCTCTATTTAAAGGAATGTGAGTGGCGTTTTAATCACAGTGACCCAAAGTCGCAATTACTACAATTAAAACAATGGGTTAAACAGGGTTTGAACTAGTTATCTAGGACAGCCCCTAAAAATAAGTATATAGAATAAGCATCAGGATTAGCACCCAATACTGACCACACCGCCATACTTTACCAACCAATAGACGGACCAACAGACCGATCAACAAATAGGACACTTTATGTCATTGCCAGCCAAATTGCTCAATTCGCTTGCCAGCATCAAAAAAGACCTAAAAGAAGATGTCGATGCGGTATTCAACCGTGATCCTGCCGCTCGCAACAGTCTGGAGGTCATTCTTACCTATCCTGGTATTCATGCGCTTATCTTGCATCGCGGCGCTCATTATCTCTGGAATCACGAACAAAAACTGGCCGCCCGCGTGATCTCTTACGGCTCGCGTATCGTCACTGGTATCGAGATTCACCCTGCAGCCAAAATCGGTAAGCGGTTTTTTATCGACCACGGTGTCGGCGTGGTCATCGGTGAAACTGCAGAGATTGGCAACGATGTCACCTTATACCACGGCGTCACTCTCGGCGGCGTCTCATGGAATAACGGCAAACGCCATCCAACGTTAGAAGACGGCGTGATTGTAGGCGCTGGCGCAAAAGTTTTGGGGCCATTTACTGTCGGTAAAAATGCCAAAATCGGCTCAAATGCGGTGGTGGTCAAACCTGTGCCAGCTGGCGCTACCATGGTCGGCAGCGCGGCGCGCATGATATCCGATCATCATGATGAAAAAGGCAACCCCATCGCCACCAAAGTCCAAGACGCCAAACAACAAGAGAAAGTGGCCCAAGCAGGCGAAGGCGAAGGCGACACCGGCAAAGACCAAGCGCAAAGCACAGCGGCCAAGGCCAAGCGCCGCACTACTTTTCAAGCTTATGGTATCGATCCCTCTTCTCAAGACCCAGTGGCCGAAGCGTTTGCAAAAATGCTTGAGCATATTCAGCAGTCAGAAAATCGCCTAGATCAGCTGCAAACTGCCATGTGTGAGATTGATCCTGATTTTTGCAAAAAGAAGTATGACAAGCTTTGCTTAAAAGATTTAGATGTGATCGGGCGCTCTGACATGGAAGAGCTAACTGACGAAAAAAACAAGTCCTAATAACTTACCGTAGCCTCTGATACTCTTTTAATATAGTCAATCGCACATAAAACTGGCACAACTGATATCACGTGCTACTGGTATGTATTTTGCGCCGCATTGAGCGGCGTTGGCACAGCACACAAGAAGAATGAATGCCCGTAGGACGGATTTTGGTGCTTGGAAAAGTTTTAAAGCCTTTTAACCGATAAAACCGCTCTTTGAAATCAATTCTTCAACCCCTGCTGTCTCGTGTGCTTTGAATGGATAACGATCCGCCATTATTATCCATTGTTCTGAATACTCTACTATTTTTGTAGATATCGATTTATTGCTTAGGCTATTTTGGTTAAGTACAGTTTGTATCAGTAAAATGTCAATATCCATGGTGACTTGCTTTATAGAGGTTTGCGCTTCTATGAAACGCTGCCGATGGCAATCACTTTCAATGAGCTTAAAAGCCTGCTGCAGCTCCTGCAAACTCATCGCCGTATCCAGAGATAAATACGCACACTGATTGGTATAGTCAGGCTTTGGCTGCTCTTGAGTCGCGGTAAAGTCAGGGTTTTGAAAAGACGTAGAGAGCTGCATACGGCCAAATGTGGCCAGTTTTTCAAGCGCATCAGGCAAATAGTAGTCAGCGTGATAGTTGCTGCCCAAAGCCAGTACCACTGCTGTCACCTCGTACGCTTGCAGCTGTTCAGGCTTATGTATCTCTAGGCCCGCAAGATTTAAACCAGCCAGACCTTTATGCTTCTCATACATCTTAAAAATTTTAGGCGTCTTATGCATCATGACGTTGACTGGCAGGCTGCTCGCTATGACTGGCTTTTGCAGATCGGGTGATTTGCACCCCAACGGCGTCTGCGTGTTTGATTGCCGTCGGCTTAGCCATGCTCAGCGTGATTTTATGACAAGCGTATTTGGCAAGCAGTTTATCTGCGATTTGCTCAGCCAGATGCTCAAGTAGCTTTGCTTGAATGGCTTGGCACCACTCGCTGACATCATCACAAACCGCCTTATAATTTAGCGCATCCTGTACATCATCTGAGGCGGCAGCAGCACTGATATCCGTCTCAAGCGCGATATCGATCTGCAGCGGCTGGGTGATAGCGCGCTCCCATTCATAGACACCGATGACGGCATCTACCGTCAAGCCTCTGACAAATACCACATCAGACTGAGTATGCAACATGCTTTTATCCTTGTTTACTGGTTTTTTAGGAGCTTTATAGCAGACAGATGATCATGCTTTTTGGCGCAAACGCGCAGCCTTTAGCATCTTACTTGGGCGATGATGCCACAAGTCAATGCTAAACAACAACAGACCAACCCAAATCAAGCCAAAGACGGCCAAACGGTGCAAGTCAAATGGCTCTTTATAGTAAAATACTGCCAAAAAGAAAATAAAAGTCGGCGTCAGGTAATTCATAAAACTTAAAATACTATAAGCCACCAGCTTGGTTGATTTATTAAATAACAATAGCGGTATCAAAGTGATGGGGCCTGCCAGCATCAATAGCCAGATGTTTGATGACAACCAAAAACTGATCTGACTACTCACCACATCGGCCTGCCAAAACCACCATAAGCACATCGGTACTAGCATCGTCGTCTCCACAAACATCGCATCGATGGCGCTCAGCGGTGTTTGCCGCTGAATGGTACCGTATATGCTAAAGCTGAACGCCAGTATCAGCGAAATCCAAGGTAAGCTCCCAATCATCACCACCTGAATAATCACAGACAATAGCGCAAAACCAATTGCCACCCATTGCAGTGTCCGCAAGCGCTCTTTGAACAAAATCATCGAGAGCGCCACCCCTACCAGCGGCCCGATAAAATAGCCCAAACTGGCCTCAAGTATGCGGTCATGGTTGACCGCCCAAACATAGGTCAGCCAGTTGGTGGCAATAATCAGACCCGATATCAGCGAAAACACAATCCACCTAGGATTTCTCCTTAAAGTGTCTATCCAGCCCCAGCGTTTGGTGACGACTAAGACAAGCAGCAGACAAGCAAAGGTCCAGACGATACGGTGCCCGATGATCTCAGTGGCATCGTAGGCGGCCAACTGTTTAAAATATAAAGGAAACCCGCCCCAGATAAAAAAGGCCATAAGCGCTGTGACAATACCACGTCTGGTGGTTTTGATAGGCGTCACGGGTTTTTTGATAACATTTTGAGTGGTCATAAGTCAGTACAACTTAATTTAGAGCAAAGCGTACTGTTGCAGACTGCGCCTGATGATGAGCATATTTAGGCGAGCGGCAAAAGCACAGGGTTACTACAGATAGAATAAAAGTGAAAAAGCAATGCATTGACACTCATAGTAGTATCAATGCATTGCTGTCGATAACGGTATTTGAACCCTTATGGTGTTTAATCCCTGGTAAAAGTCCTAACGCTATTAGGCGCGGCTATCGTGAACCTCGATAGACATGCCTACTTGATTGGCAAGCTCGGCAAATCCTGGGAAACTGGTATTGACCGTCTCAACGCCTTCGATGGTGATCGGCTTGGATGCGCGCAAGCTTGCAACCGCAAAGCTCATGGCGATACGATGGTCATGATGTGAGGTGATATGTCCGCCGCCAAAAACAGGTTGGCTGTTATTTGCTTCACTTTGACCTACACCTGCACTACCTTTGCCTTCAATGATCAGACCATCCTCAGTCACTGTACAATCAATACCAAGGGTTTGTAGACCATCTGCCATCACAGCAATACGATCGGACTCTTTCACGCGCAACTCTTTCGCACCCGTTAGTACTGTACGACCTTGCGCACAGCTAGCAGCGATAAACAGTACTGGGAACTCATCAATCGCCAGTGGTACTAGATACTCTGGAATATCGATACCTTGCAGGTTTGAGCTACGAATAGTAATATCCGCCACTGGCTCGCCGCCGACATAGGTCTCATTGCTTAGGCTGATATCAGCATTCATCAGCTTTAAGATATCAATGATGCCGGTGCGGGTTGGGTTAATACCCACTTGCGTTAGGGTCAGTTCACTACCCTGACTGATGGCCGCGGCTACCATAAAGAAGGCGGCGGAAGAGATATCCGCAGGCACAGCGATATCGCCACCTGTGAGTGTGCCGCCACCGGTGACACTGATACGGTTGCCATCAACGGTCACAGGATAGCCAAAGGCTGAGAGCATACGCTCGGTATGATCACGGCTAACTTCAGGTTGGATGACCGTCGTGGTGCCGTTTGCCCACAGTCCCGCCAATAGCAAACAAGACTTCACCTGTGCTGATGCCACTGGCATGTCATACTCTATCCCTTGCAACGGCTGGCCAACCGTATCACGGCCAGTGATGCTTAGCGGCGCGGTACCATTATGACCCGTGCTTTGAATCACCGCACCCATGTCACGTAACGGTGCTGCCACCCGCTCCATCGGACGCTTGTTTAGACTGGTGTCGCCTGTCAACACACTATCAAACGACTGGGCGGCTAAGATACCGGCTAGCAGGCGCATACTGGTGCCTGAGTTACCCATATACAGTGGCGTTTTGCTGGGTTTTAGTCCGTGCATACCGACACCATGAATGGTCAATCTGCCTTTATCAGGGCCTTCGATGCTTACACCCATGTCACGAAATGCTTGTAAGGTAGCCAGCGCATCCTCCCCTTCCAAAAATCCAGTAACGTTAGTCACACCTGTGGCCAAACTGCCAAGCATGATGCTGCGATGCGAGATAGATTTGTCTCCAGGAACGGTAATGGTGCCAGAGACGGTGTTGCTAGGGGTGATATTATAAGAAGCTGACATAGCAGAGGTATCCGTATAAGGGGTGCTGGCTAACATATGGCCAAAATGTCGCCGTGCGGCTTGCGCTCGGCCCAAAAGCCCCATCAGGGCGGTTGAATCTTTATCAATGATAAGCTGACGCATGGTCTGTAGATAGACGCCGTACTCATCAAGGGCGCTGATAATCGCGCGCTCGTTGGCAAAAAATATATCATGCCACATCTTAGGATCGCTGGCAGCGATACGGGTAAAGTCGCGAAACCCACCAGCGGCATAGCGAAACATATCCAAATTGTCATCATGACTCGCCAATTGCTCGACCAGATTAAACGCCAGTAGGTGCGGTAGATGACTGGTATGCGCCAATATCGCATCGTGATGATCGGCTGCCATCGGCATGACAGTCGCACCCACCGCCTCCCATAACTGCTGCAGCTTTGCAATTGCAGAAGAGCTGGTGGTGGTGAGCTCACAGATTATCACGCTGTGGTTGACAAACAAATTGGCGCGCCTGGCATGATACCCTGAATTCTCCGCCCCAGCAATCGGATGCGCGGGTACAAACCCCGTTGGCAGTGCAGCAAATACCGATTTCGCTGCCTCAATGATATTGACCTTAGTACTACAGACATCCGTAATGATACAGTCTGTAGCCAGCTGGCCGTTGTCCATTGCAGCTTTGATATCGGTAAATACGGCTTGCACCGCTTGCACCGGTACGGCGATGACAAGTAAGTCGCTGCCTGCCACCACATCAGTCAAGCGCGTGCTACCAGCATCGAGCAAGCCATGTTTTATGGCTTCATCCACGCTTGGCAAGTGCCTATCGACAGCAACCAAGCGCTCGCTTAAATGATTGTCTTTTATAGCTTGAGCAAGACTTGCGCCAATCAGCCCAAGACCGATCACGCAAACTTGTTTAAATAATAAAGGGGTTTTATCAAAAGAGGATTGCATAGGATTCTTATTTTTATCTTCTTTATGGCGACTCACGGCAGCTTGTATTTCACAAATTGGCATTCAGTCGCAAAGGCACGCCTGCATGAGTGCCATGACATTATCGGAATTCAGATGGGCTGGCCCGCCCTCTTTATCAGTATCAGTTGCCAGTGATCAGTCCTCGGTCAAAATCGAGCGTAACGTATCTATCAAACGCAGATTGTCTTCAGCCAGACCTACCGTGATACGCAGCCAGTTCGGGAGTCCATAGGCGGCCAAAGGACGTACGATTACTCCCTGCTCTAGCAATGCTTGATGAATAGACATAGCGTTGATGTCTTCCATCTCGACTTCGAATTTTACCATAATAAAATTGGCGTGCGACTTAATAAAACCCAGACCTAGCGCGTCAAACTGTTTTTCTAACCAGCGCATTTGCTCAGCGTTGCTCAAGCGAGTGGCTTCGATAAAGTCTTGATCGGCAAGTGCAGCAGCGGCGGCGGCCAATGCCACACGACTGACGTTAAATGGCTGACGGATGCGATTGAGCAGATTTGCGACTGGCACTGAGCTGAGCGCGTAGCCCACGCGCAGACCCGCCAGCCCATAAGCTTTAGAAAACGTACGAACGATAACCACATTGTCAAACTCATCAAGCAGCGCCCTATTATTACTCTCAGGGCTATACTCGATATACGCCTCATCGAGTACCACCAGTACCGAAGCTGGCATGCTAGCGACAAACTCACGTAGCTCTTTTTGCCCCAGCTGGGTGCCTGTTGGGTTATTGGGATTGGCAATAAACACAACCTTGGTATTTGGATGGTCGGCGACGACTTGACGCATGGCCGTTAAGTCATGACCAAACCGCGGCGCTGGCACTTCTATCCCAGTAGCACCTTGTATCTTCGCCAACATCGAATACACCACAAAGGCATACTGACTATACACAATGGTATCGTCACAACTGACAAAGCCACGCGCCAAGAGATCCAATAGATCATTGGAGCCATTACCTAGGGTAATCTGCTCAACATCCACACGATTAAAATCCGCCAGCGCTTGCTTGAGATAATAGCCATTGCCATCAGGATAGCGTGCCAGTTGACCCAGCTGCTCGGTGATTGCCAAGGTCACATGCGGCGAGCAGCCCAGCGGGTTTTCATTGCTGGCCAGCTTTACGACATCAGAAACCCCATACTCGCGTGTCAACTCCTCGACCGGCTTGCCAGTCTGATAAGGCGTCAGCGCTAAGATACTATCATACGCAGAGGTAAGCGGAGCTAAACTTGATGATGTCGCTTGAGGTGATGCCATGGTTTATCCTTAGAGATGATGACACATCTACTGCTTAGTATGATCCATTTGCGGCCGATGATTAGCTTACAATACCGCTTTGGGGTATGAGCCAAGTATACGCAAATCTTTTACCAGTGGACGAATATCGGCAATCGCCGCGCTCACGTTTGGCGCATCAATATGACCATTCATATCGATAAAGAACACATAAGCCCATTTATTCGGGCGCTCAGGACGCGTCTCGATACTGGTCATCGATACCCCGTGATAAGACAGTGGCTTTAGGATTTCGATCAGCGCCCCTGCTTTGTCGTGTGCCGATACCACGATAGAGGTTTTGTCTTGACCTGATGGCGCAATCGCCTCGTGACCGATGATAAGAAAACGTGTGGTGTTGCTAGGATTGTCTTCTATGTTGGTATACAGCTTGTGTAGATCATATTCTGCTGCAGCAACGTCCCCTGCGATAGCGGCAGAATGCCACTCGTTTTTGAGGCGACGCGCCGCTTCTCCGTTGCTCGATACGGCCACACGCTCGACGTTTGGAAAGTTGACATCAAGCCAATGACGGCACTGAGCCAATGACTGCTGGTGCGAATAAATACGGCTGAGACTATCGACCTTTGTGTGCTCAGCAACCAAGAAGTTTTGGTGAATAGGCAGCTCAACTTCACCGATGATTTTTAACGAAGAGGACAAAAAGCCATCTAGCGTGTGATTGACCACCCCTTCTGAAGAGTTTTCAACAGGTACCACGCCATACATCGCTGTGCCCGCTTCGACTTCGCGAAACACATCGGTGATGGTGGTCATCGGCATGGTATCCGCGGCTTTGCCAAAGTGTTTGAGCGCAGCTGCATGGGTAAAGGTACCAACAGGCCCTAAAAAGGCGATGCGCTGCGGTGCTTCTAAGTCCAAGCATACAGACATAATCTCACGAAACAGACGGGCCATTTTTTCGTCAGCGATAGGGCCAGTATTGCGCTCCATGACGGCTTTTAGTACTTGCGCCTCTCGCTCTGGACGATAAAAAATAGGGTTGCTGTCGGTTGCGGCGGCATTATTCGCGAGGTGTTCTTTTTTGACGACAGCCACTTGCTGAGCCAATTTGGCACGATCATTGATCAACGTTTGAATTTTACAGTCTACTGCATCGATACTTTGACGAATATTGTCCAAAAATGCTTTTTCGGTTGCGGCATCGTTTGTGTCTGTCGTGGTTTGATTGGAGTTATTCATATGTTGTTCTGGTGACTGCTCACTCATTACCGCCCATCCTTTTTAGATTTTTTACTGTTGAAATTTTTGACCAGCTTTTAGCTATTGGGTCTGACATCATCGGTGTTAATAGCTTGCTATAGCGACATGATAAAACAACAGTCTATCAAGACACCGTCTGCTTTTGCTCTTATCCGATTTTGCCATGCTATTTTTTGACTTATCGATAATATCTCAAGCTGCTCATACCACTGTCGCATAGCAGGTGACCGGCTCTACTATAACAAAAACGGCGCGCAGTGCCCACGGGTAATCGTGTGCAATCGCATGTAATGTCGCGCCACTCTTATCAGCTGCCCATATCATCTCGTCCATAGTATAGTCGATTCAAAATAATTGTGGTACAGCGTCAGCAAATGAGAATGCTGATCAGCTAATATTGACCTGACTATAGCACAGTTGTGCCCTTGTCTTTTGTCGTCCATCACACTATGAGGCAACAGAGGCTCAAAACTATGTTACAGTTTAATACCAATCCCTCATCTTACGACAAAAACAAAACCACCCTGTGATTGATAACATCACGTCACTAAAAAAAAAGGATCTCTAATGAGCGCATTACAACAGCTTCGTACCATGACCACCATTGTCGCTGATACTGGCGATCTGGCCGCCATTGCGCGCTTAAAACCCATCGACGCCACCACCAATCCAAGCTTGATCACCAAAGCTCTCATCCACCCTGACAACCAAGGCATGCTGGCAGAGACCATGAGTCGCCATAATGGCGATGTCGATGCGGTTATAGATGCACTGACCGTCCAAGTCGGCTGTGATATTTTGGCACTGATCGAGGGACGAGTATCTACCGAAGTCGACGCGCGCTTGTCTTATGACACCAAAGCGACGATCGATAAGGCCATGGCGTTTATGGAGGCGTATCAAAAGGCAGGAGTCGATCCTAAGCGCGTCTTGATCAAAATGGCCGCCACCTGGCAAGGCATCGAGGCGGCGCGCTACCTCGAAACCCAAGGCATCCATTGTAACTTGACGCTTTTATTCGGTCAGCATCAAGCCATTGCCTGTGCTGATGCTGGCGTGACGCTGATCTCGCCTTTTGTGGGTCGTATTTTAGACTGGCAAAAACGCCAGCAAAACCGCCAAAATGTGCCCGCCTCCGATGATATGGGCGTAAAATCGGTCAAGCTGATTTATCAATATTACAAGCAGCACGGCTATGGCACTCAAGTCATGGGCGCAAGCTTCCGCTCTACTGAGCAAATACTGGCGTTGGCAGGCTGTGATTTATTGACCATCGCGCCAAACCTTATCGACGAGCTTGCCGCCATGGACACACAAGTAGAGCGTCAGCTATCGCCCAGCATGTCTATGGCGCTAGATGAGATGACCCGCGTCAGTCTAACTCACGAAGAATTCAGCGCCGCCTACCAACAAGACACCGTGACACAAGACCTGCTACCAAAGGGCATTGATGGCTTTATCACTGCTCGTGATGAGTTGGCCAAGACACTAGCGGCCATCCGTGAGTAACTTGTCAGGCCGTGACCTGTCATAAAAGATATTTGCCTGCCGATAACAACTTGGCTATTATGGCCTACTTCAAACAACCAGAAGCAAGGCTTAAGTATGAAACGGCTATCAGTGTTATTGGCAGGCAGTGCTTTGGCACTCAGCGCACAAGCAGTGAACTGGTCAGAGGTGTCCGAGAGTCATTCTGGCTCGGTTTTTAGTGTGGACTTAGATTCTATCGAGCGCTCTGATATCAGCATCATAGATGAAAAGCGTGTCGAAAATATCACCGTCTCAATCCGTCGAACCTACCCCCCACAAGCAAAAAAAAACATAGCAAAAGACAAAGAGGCTGCAAAAGAAGAAAATGCGGAAACAGCGCCTTTTAAAGAAAAACCCATCCATCATAGCGATCAGCAGCTACTGATCTCTTGTAAAGACGCCAGCTACTATCGGCGTGCTTATGTCAATTACGCGGCCAATGACAAAGTCATAAAGTCTTGGCAGTCAGACAAACCCATTTTGACCACAAAAGATTTCAAAATCACCAGCCCTAAGACGATCGGGCGCGCCCTCGTAGAATACAGCTGCAAAAACCACGAACAACAAAAAACGGCTTAATTTAGCATGGGCTTTATTCCATGTGCCTTAAATACCGTGTATCTTAAATAGCTATGTTAAAAAAAAGCGCGCTGATTATATCAGCATCAGCGCGCTTTTTGATTTTAGGCTTTTAGTACCGTATAAACGGGTACTGGAAACGCTCCATGCAGCGCCACCAAATCGAGTAATACCAGCGCCCCGACCACGGTGTGACCTGCTGAGCGACAAAGCTCGTAAGCGGTGTTCAAGGTGCCACCAGTTGCCAAAATATCATCGACCAACAATACCCGCTCAGGCGGTAGATTGTTTTGCATCTCAAGGGTGTCTTTACCATACTCAAGCGCATAAGCCTTATTGGCTACAGGTGGCGGCAACTTACCAGGCTTACGCAGCAATATCATACCCTTACCCAAATGCCCTGCTAGCAAGCTGGCAAAGACAAACCCACGCGCCTCGACCGCACCCAAACAATCGACCTCATCCAGACAGCCTTCTGGTAAAGCGGCCAGCAGCGCATCGATGACCGCATCAACGTGACTGCGCAGTAACGGGGTTATGTCATAAAAATCAATGCCGACTTTTGGAAAGTCTGGTACGGTGCGAATGATCTGCCAAAAAGGATGATCAGTATTGAGCACGGCTGATGGCTGGTTTTCGGTATTGGTAGAGGTAGCGGCATTGATGCTCATGAGGACCCTTAGCGTGTATGACTTTAATGATAACTGGTGTGAATTTTTCGGCCGTTATTGTAGCATAATTGACCCAATTAATACGCTAAAGCATCGGCTATTATCAGCCTTGGTCTGTACAAAACCGCGACGCTTGACTTGATAAAAATCTCACAATCTCAATATACAAGTGTAAACTTAACTATAAAAATAACGGTTATATGCTAAACTACGTGCGTTTTTGCTGTCTAAGCGCTGACCGTTATATGGACACTTGCACACTGTCGTGACGCCCAGTCATTAGCCCTTGGCACGACTGGCGCGCTAAAAAACGGTCACACTAGAAATAATCGATAGGACTTTTTATGAAACGTTATGAATGTATTGTCTGCGGCTGGATCTACGACGAAGCACTTGGCTGCCCAGAAGAAGGCATCGCCCCTGGTACCAAATGGGAAGACATCCCTGATGACTGGACATGTCCTGAGTGCGGTGTGGGCAAACTCGATTTTGAGATGCTTGAGCTGTAGTAGACGACCTCTGATTAGGACACTTCATGACACAATCAAATAACATCAATAGCGCCAGATCCCAAGCAAGCCCAGATCCAAGCCTAGATGAGAATGTGAGCCACTATCCTACGCCTGAGTGGCAAAAGTTTGGCGCGCATCAGTGGCATGACTCTGATCTGAGTGACCAGTTGCATCAAGCGATGATCGATATCGGTGATGGTATCGAGCTTTGTGTGGAAGCAGGCGGTAACCCAAACCATCCACCCTTGCTCATGGTCATGGGGCTTGGCTCACAAATGATATTTTGGCCAGAAAACTTTATAAAACGCCTCATTGATGCCGGTTTTTTTGTGATTCGTTTTGACAATCGTGATATTGGTCTATCGTCTAAAGTGCAAATTGACGGCCTACCGCGTATCAGTCAGCTAAAGATGATGATGCGTCTGCAAACAGGGCTCTCTAACAAGAGCGCGCAAGTGGCCTATAATTTGACCGACATGGCCGAAGACACCGCTCGTCTTATAAAGGCGTTGCAGCTGGGTAAAACCCATCTGCTTGGCGCATCTATGGGCGGGATGATTGCCCAAATCGTGGCCGCTCGCTACCCAAGCTTGGTACAGCGAATGGCTCTGATGTTTACCACCACCAATCGTGCATTTTTAAGGCCACCCAAACCTCGGCAGCTATACACCCTTATCAACCGCCCTGAGAGTCACTCTGAGCGTGATATCGTGCGTCATAGCGTCTGGTTTATGAAGACGGTTGGCACGCCAGGGCATGTCAATGTGCGCATGGTGCGTGAGATTGCCAAGATTCGCTATCAGCGCAGCTTTCATCCGCTCGGGACCGTGCAGCAGCTAAATGCTATTTTGGCATCTGGCTCTATTAGCCGCTATAGCAAGCAAGTCAAAGCCCCAACCATTGTGTTACATGGTAGCGCCGATGGCCTCCTGCCAGCATCGCAAGGGCGCGTGGTGGCGAAGACCATCCCCAATGCCAAGTTTTATCTGATTGAGGGCATGGCACACGATATTCCTGAGTATTATCAGCCTTATATGGTGGATCTGATCAGTAATCATCTGTTGGCGCATCGCTCTTAAAGGTTATTTAAAAAGCGCGTACGTCTGAACAAGCGTGTAAGTTTGACTGTCAAAGACAAGCTTGCACGCTTTTTTATGCCTGCTTAAGTTATTTATATTTGCTGAATTTTTTATGCCTACTTAGGTATCGCCATGGGGCAAAAACAAACGGCTCAATCACAGCCAACGCTGCTGCCTGTTTTATCAATACACATTTTATTGCCATTTTTTAGATTACCGATCCATGCTTTGCCATCGACAAACACAAACGAGGGCTTGCCTTGATAAGTATCACTTGCCGACACGCCACTGTCTGCAAACCGAAACGGAATCAACAGCTCACCACCAAGATTGACAAAGCCCCAATCTTCATTGATACGTACGCCCGCCATGCCTTCAGAAAAGGGACGCACCTCATCAAATGAGTAGGTAATCATGGTGACATTTTGGTCATCGACAAAACCCCATTTACCATCTTGCTGACGCGGCTGTAGTGTGGTAAATGGACTGATGGGCGGCGTGGATGGCGACTGACGCGCTTGCGGCGGCTTGTGGTTATTGTCAGCAGGGTCTTTTGCCACATTGCCACTTTTATCCAGCCAACTGATGTTATTGCTTTTGCGCACACGGGTGATGCCGCCGCGATAATCAGCCACCTCACTAAACGATGACGAAAATGGCACGACGGTTCTGTTGGCGGTATTGATGACGCCATAGTTGCCGTCCTTTTTTACGACGATACGCCCTTCTGATACCGGCCGCGCCCAGCCTTGACGCTCTTTTAGCATATCGTACATAGCAGGCACCACTTCTCGCCCTTTCATATTGAGATATCCGACATGACCGTTACGCAGTACGGGCAGCAGCCCCTCTGAGAGGTTATCGGCATCGACCTTTTGATAGCGTGTTAGATCGACGATGCGCTTGCCTTTGTTGTCAATCAAGGCCACAGGCGCGCCAAAATCTTTGACGGCCAAAAACAAGCCACTGCTGGCGGTACAAGAGACGTTTTTGTAGTAGCTTTTGGGGATTTTACAGCTGGCGGCTTGTGCTTGCGGTATCACCAGTAACGCACTGACAATGCTAATGCCAACGCCAGCCGTACACCGCAACATCATTGTCCAAAGGTTAGATACTACAGGGCGCGGTTTTGATAAAGAACATCGAAACATAATAAACCTAAGCAAATGTCATCCATTGGCATAATTATATACACAGGGGTCGTCGTTTAGATAGCCTTGTCTGCTATCTCATAGAGTAATTGTCGCTGAGCCATTTCATTTTGGGGGCAAAACCTTGACAATAGCTTAATCGCTGTAAAATGCTTTTTTATCATCATCCCATTCATATAAGGAGACACTATGGCTATGGCCATCGCCGCATCCCGCTCTGCCCCTATCGGTTTAGTCGTAGGCTGTATTATTTTTGGTTTAGGTAGCCTGATCGTCGCTCATGTCGATATCGGTGGTTGGGCGATGTCGTTTTGGCGCTTGGCCATCTCTGGTATCGTTTTTGCCGTATTGGCCAAAATCATGGGGCAACGCTTGCCGCGCTCAGGACGCGCTATTTTTTATGCGTTGTTATCAGGGGCATTTTTGGGATTGGATTTGGCGCTTTGGCATGAGAGTATTTATGCGGTCGGTCCTGGTATCTCTACCCTGCTCAATAGCTTACAGATTTTTTTCTTAGCAGCGATTGGGTTTTTGTATTTCAATGAGCGTCAATCTATCGTACAGCTGATTAGTTTGTTTTTGGCGATGCTCGGTGTGGCGATGATTGGTAGCCCGGAGTTTGCCCATAACAGCGCAGCGACGTGGGGTTTTGTCACTGGTATCGGCTCGGGCGCTATGCTAGCGGCATCGATGACCTTTATCCGTAAGACGCACGATACTGAGCCAACGCCGATATTTATGCTCATGCAGCTGATCAGTATCGGCGGGGTGCTGGCGATGGTTGTGCCAATGTGGGTGTTTGATCAAGGCAGTATCTTGCCCAATACTTGGGCGGAGATTGGTTGGATATTGGTCTATGGTACGGTGATGCAGTGCTTGGCATGGGGACTCATTGCTTACTCTATTCCCAAACTGTCATTGGCCTTAACGGGGTTACTATTGCTCTCTGAGCCCATTGCCGCTTTGGTGATTGATTATAGCTGGCTGGACAAACCCATCAATACTTTGCAGTGGGCTGGTGCGTTACTCACCATGTTTGCTATTTATTTGGGTTCACTCAAACCAAAGCCACGCGCCCTGCGCCGTTATCGTTTTTTTTCGCGGTTTTATAAACGTGACTATAAATAATCTCTGTCTGCTACTTATCATCACCTATTGCTCCCCTAAACGCACTACAAAAAACGCCCATACTATTATAGTATGGGCGTTTTTTGACCATTATACGGCCTATTTGGCCGCTGCGCTAGTGTCAGCGGTTTTGTCAGAGCCTTTATTAAACAACACATTTAACACGATAGCAGCCAAAGTTGCTGTGCCGATGCCGCCCAAATCAAACCCGCCTAAGTGCAAGCTAAAGTTACCTGTCCCCATAATGACAGTAACAGCCGCGATAATCAGATTGCTGTTTTTGCTAAAATCGATGTGATTGTCGATCCAAATCTTTGCCCCTGCAATCGCAATCAGGCCAAATACCACGATAGAAGCACCGCCTAATAAGGCCGCTGGTATCGTCTGAATAATGGCACCAAACTTTGGCGATAAGCCCAGCAAAATAGCCACCAACCCTGCCACGACAAATATCGTCGTGCTATAGACCTTGGTTACGGCCATGACACCGATGTTTTCGGCATAGGTAGTGACACCAGTGCCACCAAACCCTGCCGAAAACGTCGTGGCCAGCCCATCTGCAAAAAACGCGCGGCCCATATAAGGCGTCACCCGCGCTTTTGTCATACCCTCAACTGCCTTAAAGTGTCCTAAGTTTTCGGCGACTAGGATAAATGCCACCGGCGCGATAAGAATAATGGCGCTCATCTCAAAGCTTGGGGTATGAATCGTTGGTAGACCAAACCACGATGCGGCGGCGACACCACTAAAATCAATCGCCGTGCCGAAGCCCAAAACATTTGTCATCACAAAATAGGCCACATAAGACAAGATCAAGCCTACCAGCAACAGCAAGCGGCGCAGCATACCACGGGTAAAGACCGCCACCCCACTGATGAGTAATACCGTCAACGTCGCCATCCAAGCATCAAACTGATTGGCCGACACCCCTTGGATGGTCACTGGCGCTAGGTTTAGACCGATAATCATCACAATAGCTCCTGTGACAATGGGCGGCATCAAGCGTTCAATCCAGCCAGTGCCCGTCTTCATCACCAATAGCCCAATCAGCGCATAGACGATACCACATGCCATGATACCGCCTAAAGCGACACTCAAATTATCATTGAACCCTGCCCCTGCATAAGCGGTCACTGCAATGACAGGTCCGATGAACGCAAAGCTTGAGCCCAGATAACTTGGCATACGCCCGCCTGTGATCATAAAAAACATCACAGTACAGATGCCCGACATCAAGATAGCCAGATTGGGGTCAAATCCCATCAAAAGCGGTGCCAACACCGTCGCCCCAAACATGGCAAAGGTATGCTGCACCCCTAACAAGACGCTTTTTGAAGGCGGTAGATATTCATTGATACCGACAGGATCGCGATCCAAGTCGCCTTTATAAGGTCGCCATGTCGGAAACCAGCGGCCATTGTCAAAATCTGAATGAAGCGGCTGACCCATGGCTGCTGGATCGATACCCGCCGCCTCTAAGGCGTTTTGTGCCGGCTTATCTTGAGCGCTTTTTTGGGAAGATGAAGGATGTTCTGTTGGCGATGACATGCGCGCGTCCTATGTGAGCTGGAGTGATGAGGAAAAACAAGGGCGTGTCTCAATTTTAGTCAATAGCTACTTACTTAGCCTAAAAATAAAAACACTTTAATAGAATGATACTATGCAGCAATATTGTGGTTTATAACATCATGATTTATAACACAAATCGACTATTTTGCTTTTTTTCTATTGAGACTTATTCTTTTATATTTCTTGCTAGAAAACCAAAAGTATTATTTGTTATGATGTCTGTGTTTTACCGGATGTGACAGGGTCGATATGTTGCCGATATGTTCAATAGTTAATTCTAAATAAAACAGATACATTATATGTCAACATGGAACTGGTATAGATTTTCCTTGCGTGCCGTGCCTGTGCTGCTCGATGCTGCGTAAAACCCATCCCAGTCATACTGTGTCGTTTTTATACTGAACTCACTATACTAAATATCTAAGTTGGCGCTGTCCTACTGTCCATCAGCCTATCAACTACTGACTTACAGGATGTTACACAACCGTTGGCTGGAAGCATAATAACGGAGTTTCTTATTAAATAAAAGTTATTATTCAGCGGCTATTTTTGTTCTTCGACTCCTATACACCCACCACCACTGCGCCATATGCACCGTATATAGGTGATTATCGGTAGTGGCTGGCTATTATATATTGACTCAAAGTGCGTAAAGCAGGCTATCTTGTCTGCTCAATCACTGATGACTTTTTGGTAATTTATTATGATTAGTATTTTTGATTTATTTAAAATCGGTATCGGGCCATCGAGCTCACATACCGTCGGTCCGATGGTCGCTGCCAATCTTTTTTTGACCTCACTGATAAAGCAGGCTGAGTTAACGACTATCCAACGTATCGAGATTGAGCTTTATGGCTCGTTGGCAGCCACTGGCAAAGGCCATGCCACCGACACAGCCATATTACTTGGCTTACTCGGACATACGCCCAGTACGATTGATACGCGTTTGACCAGTGATTATCTAGCGCCTATTTTTTCAGCCAAACAGCTGGCTATCTCAGGCATGCATACGATTGACTTTGATACAGATCGCGATATTCACTGGTATGATGAGACGGTGTTGCCTTATCACCCAAACGCCTTGACCCTGCGCGCGACGCTAGCAGATGATAGCAGCTATCAGCAGACTTACTACTCAGTTGGCGGCGGTTTTGTCATCAATGAAGAAGACGCCACCAACCCAGACGAAGACCATGCCAGCCCTACGATAACTAGTGTGCCGTACCCCTTCAATAGTGCCGCAGAGCTACTAGAGCAATGTCGTCAGCATGAGCTTAGTATCAGCGAGCTGGTGCTGGCCAACGAGTGCCACTTTCGTGATAAAACAGCGGTGTTTGAGTATTTGGATCAGATTTGGGCGGTGATGCAAGACTGCGTCACACAAGGGTGTGACAATGGTGGCATCTTGCCAGGTGGCCTAGATGTCAAACGCCGCGCTAAAGACTTGCACCAACAGCTAGACGCTGAAAAAGACCAGCCGATCGCCAAGACCGACAAGCTCGCTGCCATGGACTGGGTTGATCTGTACGCTCTGGCAGTCAATGAAGAAAACGCCAATGGTGGCAAAGTGGTCACTGCGCCGACCAATGGTGCAGCGGGCATCATCCCAGCGGTGCTACATTATTACCGTGATTTTTTGCCCAACTATAGCCAAGACGGCGTGCGCAAGTTTTTATTAAACGCCACGGCTATCGGCAGCTTAATCAAACAAAACGCCTCCATCTCTGGCGCTGAAGTTGGCTGTCAAGGCGAGGTTGGCTCCGCTTGTGCGATGGCAGGCTCTGCTCTAGCCGAGATCATGGATGGCTCGCCAGCCAAATGCTTAAATGCGGCCGAAATCGGCATCGAGCACAACTTAGGCTTAACCTGCGATCCTATCGGCGGACTGGTACAGGTGCCTTGTATCGAGCGCAATGCCATGGGCGCGGTCAAAGCGATCAATGCGGCGCGTCTGGCCTGCCGCGGCAATGGCCAACATTTCGTCTCGCTAGACAAGGTGATTGAAACCATGAAAGTGACTGGCGCTGACATGCTCGATAAGTATAAAGAAACCTCACGTGGCGGGTTGGCAGTGTATGCTGACAATCGTATACCGACTGCCACTCATGGCGTCAGTGTAAAGTACAGCCAGTGTTAGTCGTCATTTATGAGGTCAGCATACTAATAAGATAATCGTGTTGTGTTAAACGTAACAAAAAATGCCTCTGATCAATCAGAGGCATTTTTTAGGATAATGATTAAATATCTGTCGTCAGTATGATGGCTGTCTACAATAGTTTTAGTCAGCAGTTAGCGTCATTACTCAGCTGTCTTAGAAATTACTTCATTTAAGATCCAGACCGGTTGTACCACATTTGAGCCTTCAGCAGTTACGGCTTCTTGGCGCACATCGAGCACATAACGATAGTTTGGCTCATAAGTGAAACCTTGGATATTACCATTTAATGTGGTGTAGTTTTTCTGATGGGTTTGACGATACTGCAAGCATTCAGCTTCAACGGTGGTGCCATCGGTTGCCGTGAGGTCACAAACAGCTTTTCGTGGTGCAATCTCTACCTCAAAGCTTGGGATATTGACGACTTTGACATTCATTGGCTGCCCCTCAACCACCATGGTACGCTCGCTATCCATCCCCATGGTAGAGCAACCTGATAGGGCAAATGTGGTCATTAATGCTGCAATGGCTAATTTTTTCATTATTCAATCCTCAGTTATTGGTTATGCGTTTTTATTACTTGTTTTACGTTATTGTTTGGCAAATTTTATAACTATCGTCGTATGTCTCACACTTATCAGGTCATGATTACTTGATAGTTTGGTTTAACCGTTTGATGTATTGCTGACTGAAATAAGTATAGGGCGCAGTGCTGCTTCTCCTCTATGACTGCTTTGTAAAGTAACGTCAGCTTTTGCAACTGCTGTTAATAAAGCGTATTAAATCACAGGGTAAATTGCTACTCACCGCGTATTTACTTCGAGCACGTCTCCTCATATTGGCTTAACAAGGCACAAAAAAAGCCAGAGCGACACCGTATCGGTCACTCTGGCTGTTACACTTGGCATTAAGGTATCAATAAATAGCCGCTATCAGTTAGCTACGATAGTCTGCATTGATTTTGACATAGTCATAAGACAAGTCGCAGGTATAAACGGTATCGCTAGCATCACCGCGTGCCAGATCGATATGAATGGTAATCTCTGGGCGGCTCATCACCGCCTTGCCCGCCTCTTCTGTATAATCTGGCGCCACGCCGCCGTTTTGGCAAATCATCACTTCATCAAGATAGACATCGACTTGCTCGGTATCAAGATCTTCAATCCCTGCATAACCCACCGCCGCCAAGATACGACCCCAATTAGCATCGCTGGCAAAAAACGCCGTTTTGACCAATGGAGAGTGCGCGACCGCATAGGCCACATCACAGCATTCTTGTGTGACTTTGCCGCCGGTGACTTTGACCGTCATAAACTTCGTTGCGCCTTCCCCATCTCGTACAATCAACTGCGCCAGACGGACAAACACCTCTGTCAAGGCAGCAAATACCGCTGAATAATGCGGGTGCTCAGGGCTATCGATTACCTCCGAGCTGGCTGCACCTGTGGCGATCAACACGCAGCAATCGTTGGTCGAGGTATCTCCATCGACTGTGATGCGGTTAAAGGACTGCTCATTGATTTGACCCAGCATCTCTTGTAGCAGGTCGGCTTTGATATTGGCATCGGTCGCCACATAGCCTAGCATAGTTGCCATATTTGGACGTATCATGCCTGAGCCTTTTGAGATACCAGTCACATGATAGCAGCTGCCCGCCACCTCGATTTTTTGGCTCGCAATCTTGGGTATAGTATCAGTGGTACGGATGCCATTTGCCGCGGCCAGCCATTTATCAGCCGCCAAACCAGCAAGCGCCTCATCCAACCCTGCAATGACCGCATCGCTGTTTAGCGGCTCACCAATGACCCCTGTCGAAAACGGCAAGACCGTCTGGGTATCGACGCCAGCTTTAGTGGCCAATGCCGCACATATCTCTTGGGCGCGGCGTTTGCCATCGGCACCCGTCCCAGCATTGGCATTACCAGTGTTGATCACAAGATAGCGTGGACTGTGAGTGTCAAAGTGCTCACGCAGTACGCGTACAGGCGCCGCACAAAAGGTGTTTTTTGTAGTGACAACGGCGCAGCTGGCCATCTCAGCAATCTCAAGCACCACCAAATCATCACGATCTTTATAACGCACGCCTGCCGCAGTCGCACTTAGTTTGACGCCTTCGATGGGATAAATAGTATCAGGTATTGCAACATTTCCAACAGCCATAGGGGCTTCCTTATTTTGCTTATATAGATGGTTTATTCAGACGGTTTGTTTATTTAGGCCATATTTGATTCAAATTATACTTTGCTAAGAGCAAACGCGCTCCAAATTGGCGCGTGGTCAGAAGGCTTTTCCATACCACGAAGCTCATAGCTGATACCCGCATCCACGCAGTGATCGACGAGATCCGCGCTACACAAAATATGGTCGATACGTAGACCACGCTTCGGATCGTCATTAAAGCCGCGACTGCGGTAATCAAACCAGCTATATAGCTCGGTACTCTCTGGATAATGCAGACGGTACGTATCCGTCAGCTCACGCGACATCAAATCGGCATACCACTCACGCTCTTCTGGCAAAAATGAAGTCTTTCTATTTTTTAGCCAGCGCTTGGCATTTGCTTCCCCAATTCCGATGTCGATATCTTCTGGCGCGATATTCATATCACCCATAATCACCAGTGAGCGACCTTCAGCGTTGAGCGTGTCGATATATGCCATCAAATCGGCATAGTAGGCACGCTTCATAGGGAACTTGGTGGGATGGTCTTGGCTCTCGCCTTGCGGAAAATAGCCATTTAATACATCAATTTCACGGCCTTGCAGCTCATAACGGGCGTGGATAAAGCGTTTTTGGGCATCCACGTCTTCGCCAGGGAACCCCTTTTGGACAAATATCGGCGCAACTTTGGATAACAGAGCCACACCGTAATGCCCTTTTTGGCCAAAGTATTCTACATGATACCCCAAACCTTCGACCGCCGATAAAGGAAATTGATCATCGTGTACTTTAGTCTCTTGCAATCCCATCACATCAGGATCGATCACCTCTCGCACTGCCTCTAGCTGATGCTGACGGGCACGAATACCATTGATATTAAAACTGACAAAACGGGTCATAAATTATCCTATACTGATTGATGAAAATATGCAGCGATACACTGATGTGACGCACTATGATAGCAGACGTAAATGGGTCTGACTGTTGCACGCCCAGATATCTTAAGCTAGAGTAGTTGCTACTGGTCAGCGGCCATGATACCTCATAATAAATAGCTGACACTTTTTGGGCATGCAACTTTTAGCACTCAACCATCGCCCAGACATCCTGTATCACTATACTGAGCACTCATATGACAACAAGCACGCAAACAACAAAAAAAACCGAGCACCACACCCCAAAAACAACCACTAGCGATAGTATCTCGCCACTATTTGCAAAAGACTATAATGTCTATATTAACCATACCGATGCTGGCGGTATAGTCTACCATGCCAATCATCTGGTGTTTTTTGAAAACTGTCGCCGTGATTGGTTTGCCAAACTCGGTCTCAACGGTTATTTTTTACAGACAGATACAGGCGACGTGCAGCACTTTGTCGTCAGTCAAGCAGACCTACAATACAAACGGGCGATATTGTTAGATGAAGTCATCAGCGTACGTATCGATGACGTCGAGATAAAGCCTGCCAGCATTGTGTTTTATCAAAGTATCCATCGGCATCTGACAGATAGCGCAGCTAGCAACAACGCCGGGCTATTAAGCCGTGGCAAAATTGTCATCGCCTGCGTGCAAAACCAGCTAAGACCGACACCAAATACTGGTGACAAGGACCATGCAGCCGATATCGCTGCTGCCAACGGCGCCCCCATGCGCCCCATTCGCGTACCTCAAAAGCTGCGGGCAGCCATTGAGCAAGCCGCCGCACGGCAGTCACCAATTCAGACACCAGTTGCTCAATAGACAGCGCCCAGCGATGAGTACCGACAACGACGATACTATCTTGGCATTTGAGCATGTCAAGGTGCTGACTCACGGTAGTGATGGACAAAAAAAACGACTGATACAACAAGCCAGTGGTACACTATTAGCAGGACAGCTGACCGTCCTGACGGGTACATCTGGTAGCGGCAAGTCGGTACTACTACGGGTGTTGACAGGGCTTTTGCCCATCAGCGCGGGCACCGTACGGTTAAGACCCACACACGAGCCGCCCCACGCCCGCTTTTGGGGCATACAAGATATCTCACCTACCAAATGGCGCGCTCAAGTCGCTTTGCTCGCGCAGCACCCTCAGCTGATAGAAGGCAGCGTGCTTGATAATCTGCAGCTGCCTTTCCAGTTGCGGGCGCATCAGCATCTATGCTTTGATAGCGATTGGCATACCGCCCAGCTTGCTTATTTAGGCCGAGGGGGTGATTTTTTGCACAAAGATGCCTATCACTTATCAGGCGGCGAGCGCCAGCTGGTCAACACCTTACGCTTACTACAACTAGAGCCGCGTGTCTTGTTGCTAGACGAGCCTACCGCCGCGCTAGATGTCGATACGGCCGCGCAGCTGGTTGCACTTCTCGCCGACTGGGTACAAAAAAGCAAACAACGCACGGTACTGTGGGTCACGCATGATACCCAAGACATCTTGCCATTGGCAGACCAGCATTGGCATATGCAAGCAGGCGTACTGACTAAAATCAGGTAAATGTAAATTCAATGAACGCATCAAAGGGTACATGTCTGCGTAGGCATAGCGGGCAGTAAAAATAAATGAGTGAGCCAGCATACTTGGCTGACAAAGTGAGCCGCGATGAACACCAGCGACGATATGCAGATATTTCTCACATATGGCGACATTGCGCTCGCCAGCAGCTTAATCCTCATGGTATTGATGGTCTCTTGGCGTTTGCGTCTACATCTGACCAAGACACTATTGATGGCGGCGCTACGTACAGTCGTGCAGCTGAGCTTTATCGGTCTCATCTTAGCGTGGGTATTTGCGCGCGAGCAGTGGTATGAAGTTTTATCCATCTTGACCATAATGACACTGATTGCAGGAAGTGCGGCCAAAAACCGAGTCAAACGCCGCTATAAAGGCTTGTTTATCGATACGCTGCTTGCCGTTAGTGTCTCCGCAGTACTGGTGACAGCCATTGCTATCTTGGTTATTTTAGAAGTGCAGCCATGGTACACACCGCAGTTTGTGATTCCTATTTTGGGTCTGATATTAGGCAACTCACTGACTGCCATCTCATTGACCAGTAACCAGCTGATCAATGCCTTTTATGAGCAGCAAGCGCGTATCGAGATGATGCTCAGCTTATCTGCGACGCCCTTTGAAGCTATACATGAGCAGATACGAACGGCCATCATCAATGGTATGACACCGACGCTCAACTCTATGTTGGTGGTCGGCGTGGTGAGCTTACCTGGTATGATGACAGGACAGATCTTAGCAGGCGCTGATCCTACCCAAGCCATTCGCTATCAAATAGTCACCATGTTTTTGATCTGTGTGAGTAGCACATTGGGCTGCACCATCAGCGCCCTACTCACTTACCGCCGATTTTTTAATAAAAACCAGCAATTCTCGCTTCCTTGACTGCCAATTGCTGGCTTCTATTAGGGCGTGTCCTCAATTCAACTGATAGTCACCCAATTTACTCCATCAAGCCTCACTTTTTTTCATTATCCGTTCATTGTAATTGTCAATTATATATATAGTCGATACACTCTAAAAATGTCATAGCGCTACTGGGATGCTATTTTTAAACGTAGGTTGCGCAGCCTCTGGGAACGCAGCACGCAAGTAAAATTTATACCAGTAGCGCGTTTAAATCCATAACAGTTTTACATTCAGCTAACTATAGATAACTTCTCTGGTACAGGCTTAATCCACCTCATACTTTATGGCTGATGGTTAAATGAACTGATCAGTATCATATACCGTTGTTGCCTTGACCGACATTCATGCTACTGTATTTCTGAAGTGTATTATTTTTTTGATGCCTTGGTTTTTATGCTTTAATAATAGCGCATGGTTTTCGCTGTCACTGAAACAATCGATGATTACCGTGCAACTTACCCTGTCATTCAAAAAACTGAGCAGCCAGTCAATAAATACGGATGTTGACGCACGCAGCGACAAACTACCTCTGTCAGCGCTGGTGTGTTTTATTGACACGGATAAGACTGCTTTGATACACCCTCCTATCCTATTTTGAAATTCAAGGACGCTGACTATGATGCCGAACAAACCTTGGCTTGCCAATTATCCCGATGGTGTACCTAAGACTATCAACCCTGATAGATATAGCAGCATAATGGAGCTGTACGAGGAATGCTTTGACCGCTTTCGTATGCACCCTATGAGTATCTGTATGGGTGTGACTCATACTTATAATGATGTGGATGAAGCCTCGTTGGCCGTCGCCGCATGGCTACAATCTCAGGGACTACCACAAGGCAGTGTGGTGGCACTGATGATGCCAAACGTGCCGCAATATCTGCCCACGATGATTGGTATCTTGCGGGCAGGCTATGTATGCACCCCAGTCAACCCACTCTATACAGGCCGCGAGCTGCGTCATCAGCTCAACGACTCAGGCGCACAAACTATCTTTGTGGTAGACAACTTTGCCCAAGCGCTCGAGCAGGTCATCGGCGAAACCAAAATCAAACGTATTGTCTTATCAAAAATGGGCGATATGATGGGGCTCAAAGGCATCTTGGTCAATACCATCATTCGCCAAGTCAAACGCCTGGTACCCAAATACAAGCTAAACGATCCAAAGTATCAAGTCACAAAACTCCCTGATGTGCTCAAAAAAGGCAAAAACCTTCCCTTTCAAAAGCCAAAAATGTCACTTGATCAAAAGGCGTTTTTGCAATATACCGGCGGCACGACAGGATTATCAAAGGGTGCCATCTTGTCGCAGCGTAATATCGTGGCGGCGGCGATGCAATCAGAGGCTTGGACCCGCCCTATCACCTCTGAGATCAATGATGTATATATCAATATGGTCATGGCGCTACCGCTGTATCACATCTTTGCCTTTATGCTCAGCTTGCTCGGCATGCGCTCAGGTTATACCTTTATCTTGGTTCCTAATCCGCGCGATATGCCAGGATTTGTCAAAACCTTATCAAAACAGCCTTTCCATATTTTTCCAGCGGTCAATACTTTGTTTAAAGGCTTGCTAGATCAGCCAAACTTTAAAGACTTAGATTTTAGCTCGCTACGTATCTCGCAGGCAGGTGGTATGGCGGCAACTGAACAAACCGCCACTCGCTGGCTTGAGACCACTGGCTGTGCGATGATCGAAGGTTGGGGAATGACCGAAGGCGTGGCGGTCGGTACGGCCAACGTCATCACAGATCGTAAGTTTAACGGAACAATTGGTGTGCCCGTCCCTAGCGTCGATGCCATTGTGATTGATGATGAGGGCAAGCGCGTCGGTGTAAACCAAGCAGGCGAGCTGTGCGTCAAAGGCCCTAACGTCACCTCAGGTTATTTAAACAGAGACAGCAGTGATGACTTTACCAGCGATGGTTATTTCCGTACAGGTGATATCGTTAGTATGGATGAAAAAGGCTACTTTAGACTGTTAGACCGTAAAAAAGACATGATTTTGGTCTCTGGTTTTAACGTCTTTCCTAATGAGATTGAGTCTGTCATGCTTGACTGCGACGGTATCGTTGATTGTGCGGTCATTGGTATTCCTGATGAGCGCCAAGGCGAGGCAGTCAAAATCTATGTGGTGCCTGCGGACAACAATGTCACCAAAGAAGCCATCAAAGAGTTTGCGCTAGACAACTTAACGGGTTACAAATGCCCACGTCATATCGAGTTTGTCAGCGAGCTACCAAAGAGCAACGTCGGTAAGGTACTGCGGCAAAAACTGCGCGAAAAACACGACGCAGACCATCCAAGACTGTAAATACGTCATTGATAATAAGAACTTTATCAAAGCTTTATCATAGCGCCTTGCCTTTGCAGGGCGCTTTTATGTCAGCGGCCCTATCTTTAGATCTTTTTATTACTTACTATTGCTTGATGCATGAATGACGGCTTATCTGTCTCGTTACTAGCTATTTATCCGCTTTGACCTCACAAAATTTTTACTCAATCTTTATTCTGTGTTAGCGTCACTATTGACGAATCGCCTTAGCCAGCCACTTAATCTCTATGATAAGCGGTCGCGCCAGACAACACCCTCACAGCTCATCCCTATTTGATGGCCATTTAACTTTTTTCACTTGCAACACATCTTATTTGATTAATCAAATTTATATATGTACTAAGAAGTTCTAGTATAATAATATCGACTTACGTTGTAGTTGTGTTAATGTATTGCCGAAATATGTCACGTATTATTCTGTTGCTTTAATTAAAGAAAACATTCGTTAAAACAACAGAATATCATCGTTTTACCATATATATGTTTTATTTAACCTCGTGTGAAAGCGAGGCGCACAATCAATCGTTTAACCCATTCAAACCAGCATTTTTGATCGTTAAACACCATTGTACAAAGGCCACCATATGTTAGCAGTCAGTAATAGATAGGATAGCACTCGGCCATATCGCACTCAGTGATTGAGCGCATATCGTTGACAAGGATGTGACTACTTTCTTATAGAACCTTAACTTATATCAAAATTAAGGACGCTAAATATGACTACAGATAAGCCTTGGCTTGCTCATTATCCAGCAAACGTACCAAAGAGCATCGACCCTGATCAATACGACAGCCTCATCGAGCTATACGAGGAGTGTTTTAACCGCTTTCGTATGCACCCTATGAGTGTCTGTATGGGCGTGACACACACGTATGATGACGTCGACAAAGCCTCATTGGCCGTCGCCGCATGGCTACAGTCGCAGGGAATCCCCAAAGGTAGCGTGGTGGCATTGATGATGCCAAACGTACCGCAGTATTTGCCCACGATGATCGGTATCTTGCGGGCAGGCTACGTATGTACGCCTATCAACCCATTATACACTGGCCGCGAGCTGCGCCATCAGCTCAACGATTCAGGTGCGCAAGTTATCTTTGTGGTAGACAACTTTGCCCAAGCGCTCGAGCAGGTCATCGAAGAGACGGCCATTAGACGTATTGTTTTATCCAAAATGGGCGACATGATGGGGCTTAAGGGTATTTTGGTCAATACCGTTATCCGTCAAGTCAAACGCTTGGTACCTAAGTACAACCTCAATGATCCTAAATATAACGTCACCAAATTCCCTGATGTCCTAAAAAAAGGCAAGAGTCTACCGTTTCAGCCCTCAAAAACCAGCTTAAGCCAAACGGCTATCTTGCAATATACTGGTGGTACCACTGGACTATCAAAAGGTGCCGTGCTCACACAGCGCAATGTGGTGGCAGCCGCCCTACAGTCAGAAGCATGGTATCGTCCGGTCACGTCTGAGATCAATGAAGTGTATATCAATATGGTCATGGCGCTACCGCTGTATCATATCTTTGCCTTTATGCTTAGCTTGCTTGGCATGCGCTCAGGTTATACCTTTATCTTGGTTCCTAATCCGCGCGATATGCCAGGATTTGTCAAAACCTTATCAAAACAGCCTTTCCATATTTTTCCAGCGGTCAATACTTTGTTTAAAGGCTTGCTAGATCAGCCAAACTTTAAAGACTTAGATTTTAGCTCGCTACGTATCTCGCAGGCAGGTGGTATGGCGGCGACCGAACAAACCGCTGCACGCTGGCTGGATGTGACAGGATGCCCGATGATCGAGGGCTGGGGGATGACCGAAGGCGTGGCCGCTGGTACGGCCAATGTCATCACAGATCGTAAGTTCAATGGCACTATTGGTATTCCTGTCCCGAGCGTCGATATTATCGTCGTTGGCGAAAACAGTGAGCGCCTAGGACCCCATCAGGCTGGCGAGATGTGCATCAAAGGCCCAAATGTCACCTCAGGCTACTTTAATAAAGACAACAGTAAAGAGTTTACCAGCGATGGTTACTTCCGTACTGGTGATATCGTTAGTATGGATGAAAAAGGCTACTTTACCCTACTCGATCGCAAAAAAGACATGATTTTGGTCTCTGGTTTTAATGTTTTCCCTAATGAGATTGAGTCTGTCATGTTGGACAGCGACGACATTGTCGACTGTGCGGTGATAGGTATCCCTGATGAAAACCAAGGTGAAGCCGTCAAAATCTATATCGTGCCAGCGAACAACAATGTCACCAAAGAAGCCATCAAAGAGTTTGCGCTAGACAATTTAACGGGTTACAAATGCCCGCGTCATATTGAGTTTGTCAGCGAGCTGCCAAAGAGTAACGTCGGTAAGGTACTGCGGCAAAAGCTGCGCGAACAGCATCAACTCGACAACCCGCAAACGCTTTAGTCAAAGCGTCTAACACTGCGGATACTGCAGCGTAAAAAGCCCTCTATACAGATATAGAGGGCTTTTTTTGTCTATTTATATTTTTATTGTATTTGCGTTTTAAGTGAGATGCTAACTGAACTTATTGACCACCTGTAATGGCAGATGCTTCATCGCCTTACCCACCACCGACCACGGCAAGCTTGGTACACAGGCTTCTTCTACCTCAGCCTCAATGGCGGCAACGATGGCTTTGGTGCCCGTTTCGGCATTGACCTCAAACGGCAGCGGTTTGGCGTTTTCATTGATCTCGGTACGCACATAGCCTGGATAAATCGTAGACACCTGAATTGGCAGGTTGGTAAGTAGCATATCAGCACGAATACCCTCTGCAAGATGCGCCAGCCCCGCTTTGCTTGCACCATACGCCGTTAGGTGTTTGGGCAAACCGCGCATGGCCGACATACTAGAGATCACCACCAAGTGACCGCTGTTTTGTGCGCGAAAGATATTCATCGCCGCTTCACACTGTGCCAGCGCGGATATAAAATTGATCTCGACTGTATGACGGTTGGTTTCAAAACGGCCTTTACCAATACGGCGGCTATCTCCCACACCCGCATTGACGACCACACGGTCGATACCATCGAAATCCGCAGCAAAGGCATCAAACACTGAAAATATCTCGTCATAGTTGCTCACATCCAAAGCGCGATACTCGACCCGAATGTCCGGATACTCTGCCACTAGCTCTGAGGTTAAACGCTCTAGGCGATCGGTACGGCGCGCACAAATCGCCAAATTATAACCAAGCTTGGCAAAGAGTCTGGCCATCCCTTCACCCAAGCCTGAGCTGGCTCCTGTGATGAGTACGGTTTTGCCGCGCCCGACTTGTTGTTTGCTGCGTTTTTTTAGATACCGATCCGGGTATAGCGCGCTTAATATCTGCCGCGTGCGCTGCTCGGCGTTTTGCTTGACGACCTTTAGAATATGATTTTGCATAGACAGTCCTTGACATCTTATAATGAAATAGCGCTTATTTTATCATCAGACAAGATAAGCGGATGATACGCGGCGATCATAGAGGATAGCATTCGTCCTTAGCCGCAGCCGCGAGCACTGTTGTCCTACTATAGCGTATCCATGCCGTCAGATACCAGCTTATCGCCACGTCACAAACCCTTTGCCTGCTGAAAACAGGTGACTATACTCATTTAAAGACAGCAAACGCGTTCGCTCATTTTTAAAGGTGATCGCCGTCACCCCAGTATTGACCAGACTTTTATTAATCTGATAAGCCGTTGAGCTGCCCTGCTTTAATAGCTGAGCTGTGATGGCCGCGATCACGCCACCTGAGGTAAAAACCAGCACCGTACTGTCACGATTTAGGCTCATATCCACCACTTTTTGTCGTACCTGCTCGAGCGCCAACTGGGCGCGGTCGTTGAACTGTGGCCAGCTCTCTAGATAGTCATCATCGCACTCGCCGCCATGCCAGCGCTGCATCGCTTGATCAAACAGCTCGGCCAAACGCTTAGATGGGACCTCTGCTTGCGCAATCTCGGCCGCGATTGCCGCGCGATTGCCAAAAGCTGGATGAGACTTCATCAAGACGTCTTGATGATTAAACTCATCAAACTGCGGCAAGACATGGCGATCCGTGTTGTCTAAGTCAATGGCAGATACGAGCGGCGGCGTTTGACTTTGATCCCTGCTCGCAAAAGACTGGTAGCGCTGCCAAAAGTGCCGCGCTGAGTCTTGCTGCCTGACCAAGCTGCCGGTAAAGATGGCATCGATACGGCGCTGGGTGTTTGCATAATGCTCACCTAACATCTGCGCCTGAATACCGCCCAGCTCTGAGAGCTGATCGTAGTTTGCTTGCCCAAAGGACGCCTGACCATGACGTGCCAGAAGTATGGTGGTCATAAAATGCTGCCTTTTGTTATTAATCCAACGGTATTTGTTAGCGGCGTATCAGCGCGTTACTCGTCCACCGATGACGACGTCTGGGTAAAGTAGCTTTTTGGTAAGATACTTTTGACAATCTTTTGTACAGGACTGGGTAGCTGTGCGATGGTAGCAGCATCGACGCCCATATCTGCTAAATGCGGCTGCACGTGACTGGTAAACAACGCCTCGCCCTCATACTGAGCGATCAGCTTTAAGCACTTGGCATGCAAGACATGGACGATGATCCAAAAGTTTTTAAAGGCAGGGTTGGTGGTTTGTTTATGATAATAGCGATAATAAATTTGCTGTACGATACCCGCTAAGCGAAACAACCCAAACACCTCATAAAACGTCCAGTTGTCTATCTGTAGACCCGTACGCTCCAGATAATAATCCACCACTTCCTCACGGGTCATCATGCCCTTCAAATGCGTGGGCTGACGGCGGGACTGCTGCATGATCATATTATCGTCGGCTTCTATCCAGTAAGCCAAAGCACTGCCCAAATCCATCAACGGATCGCCCAAAGTCGCCATTTCCCAATCGAGCACACCAATGACTTTGGTTGGATCCGTGGCATCTAAGATCACATTATCAAAGCGCCAGTCGTTGTGAATCAAGCAAGTTTTACTATCGGCAGGTGTGTGCTTAGTCAGCCATTGACGCACCAACGCAAAGCTTGGCACATTGGGTGTTTTGGCTTTGACATAGCGCTTATCCCAGCCTGTCACTTGGCGCTCGCAGTAGCCCTCACCGCGGCCAAGCTCGACCAAGTCAGGATGCGCGCTATAGTCTACTTGATGTAGATCAATCAAGGCGTCGATGACATTGGTGCATAATGCGCGTGTTTGCGCTTCATCTAACTCAATCCCTTTGGGCAGATTGGCACGCGGAATGATGCCTTCCATACGCTCCATGACATAAAAATCCGCTCCGATGACTGACTCATCGGTACATAGCGCCACCATATTTGGCACATAAGGGTAAGCGTCTTTTAAGGCTTTTTGTACCGTGTACTCACGCACCATGTCATGCGCCGACTTGGCTTTGGTGCCTTTTGGCGGACGACGTAAGATCAAATCTTGCTCTGCACCCGTGCCTTCATATTGTAGCCGGTACGTCCAGTTTGATGCGCCGCCTGAGAACTGAGTGACTGTTGGCTCGCCTTTTATATCAATACCCTGCTCGCGTAGCCAGACGCTGACCGCGTGAGCATCCAGCTCTTCGCCTTCGCGCACTGCGCCGCCTTTATCTAGGACGTTGCTCGGTGACTGGTCATCGTTGTCAGTAGAGTTGGCATGAGTATCAGTAGCCATAAGATGTTCCTTATCATGTGGTCAATTAAAGTAATCAATCATTACGGTAAGGCATCTGCATTATCGTCGCTTTGCGCCTTGTCTAGCGCCATTTTAGCGATTAGCAGTGCCTATTTGTGAATGTTCAACACGTTATGAATGTGCAACGCGCCCTACTCTTATATTAAGATTTAGCAGGTTTCGACGAGCGGCTAAAACCTTGACGCTTTAGCTCAAGTTTGGCAATCATGGTTTTATGCACTTCATCAGGGCCGTCAGCTAGACGCAGCGCCCGAGCTTGTGCATAAAATGACGGCAACATCGTGTCTTGGCACACACCCATACCGCCATGGATTTGAATCGCCATATCAACCACTTCTTGCAATACTGTGGGTGCGACGACCTTTATCGCAGAGATTTCAGTGAGTGCCGCTTTGGTGCCTTGGGCATCCATTTTTTGCGCCGCGTATAGTGTCAATAAGCGTGCTTGGTCAATCTTAACCCGAGCATCACTGATACGCTCAAAGTTACCGCCCAGCTGGATTAGTGGCTTACCAAAAGCCGTCCGTGCCATGCCGCGTTTGACAGCCAGCTCCAACGACTTCTCAGCCGCACCGATACAGCGCATACAGTGATGAATGCGGCCTGGTCCTAAGCGGCCTTGGGCTATCTCAAAGCCCATACCCGGCCCGCCGATAAAGTGACTGGCTGGCACACGCACATCATTAAAGCTGACCTCTCCATGACCATGCGGCGCATCATAATCACCAAATACTTTGAGCATACGCTCGATTTTGACGCCAGCGGTTTTTGCCGGTACTAGTACCATCGAGTGCTGATGGTGACGGTCTTTATTCTCATCAGGGGTATAGGCCATGACGATTAATACATCGACTGCAGGATCACCCAGACCTGACGACCACCACTTGCTGCCATTGATGACGATTTCTTCACCTTCGACCACCGCCGTCGCTTGCATATTTGTCGCATCACTGGAGGCCACCTCAGGCTCGGTCATACAAAACACCGAGCGCGTCTTACCTTCTAACAACGGCGTAAGCCACTGGTCTTGCTGCTCTTTTGAGCCATAGCGCCATAACAACTCCATATTGCCGCTGTCAGGTGCATTGCAGTTGAATACATAAGGCGCTAGCAAACTGCGACCCGTCAGCTCAGCAATCGGTGCATAGTCGGTGACAGACAAGCCAGCACCCAGCTCATCATCTGGCAAAAACAGGTTCCATAATCCAGCGTCACGTGCCTGCTTACGCAAGCTCTCGTATTTTTCGGGCCACTGCCATGTGGTCCAGTCACCATCAGGGTTTTGTGCATGACAATCTTGCCAAAACTGCGCTTCTATTGGCTCGATATGGGTTTCGATGAACGCTTTGACTTTGGCATGCATGGATTGACCATGTTCTGTTGCGGTAAACATCAGGGGTTGACTAGACATAGTGACTTCCTTTTCTCTACTTATGGTTAATGACTCTTATAAATTTCACATCGAAATTTTAATAAAATATTATAGTGTACGTACGTATACTCTCTTTTGTCCGCTACATTTATAACACAGTGATTATCAATAAACAGCAAAAAAGGCGCGACCAGCTAGGCCACGCCTTTTACAAAACACAAACACTTCATCAGTCAATCATAAAGCCTGCAGAGCTAAACATTGAACAACCTTTTGATATTCCATGTTATTTTAGGATATTTAAACGACTGTTTAATTCAAAGCGCGCCAAGGCATCTGGCAGCTTGTCGAGCGCCACATGTAGAGTCGCCTCTGCTGCTTGCGCCAACCCCAGCTTTTCTGCGAGCGTTGGTTTTTGCCTTGAATGCAGGGCATACACCTCACTGTCTTCCATCCGTGCCAAGATATAGCTGTCGGAGGTTTGTAGCTCATCGACCAAGTTTAGCGTCAAGGCATCTTCACCATACCAGTGCTCGCCTGTTGCGACTTTTTCTAAGTCTAGAGCTGGACGGTAGGTGTTGACAAAATGCTTAAACAGCGCATGCGTCTGCTCAAGCTCTTCTTGATACTTGGCGCGGTCTTCAGCGTCGTTTTCTCCAAATACCGTTACGGTACGTTTGTAGTCGCCAGCGGTAAACATCTCATAATCGACATCGTGATTTTTGAGCCATTTATGAAAGTTTGGCAATTGAGAGACCACCCCGATCGAGCCGATCACAGCAAACGGAGCAGCCACCACTTTATCAGCCACACAAGCCATCATATAACCGCCACTCGCCGCGACTTTATCAACACAGACAGTCAAAGTTAGACCGGCATCTTTTAGACGAACCAACTGTGCCGCAGCCAACCCATAACCATGCACCAAGCCGCCGCCCGACTCTAGACGCACCACTACTTCATCACCCTTGTTGGCGGTGCTAATCAGTGTGCTAATCTCTTCACGCAGATGCTTGACGGCTGTGGCCTTGATATCTCCATCAAAGTCCAGCACAAAGACCTGTGGTTTGCTGTCGTTGTTTTTTTTCTTATTTTTTGCCTTTAGCGCTTGTTTGGCTTTTTTTGCCATGGTTTTTTTGAACTGCTTGAGGGCGGCCTTGCCTTGCGTGGCTTCCATTAAATCTTCACGGCGCTGCTTTTGCGCTTCGTTTAGATGGCGTACTTTTAGCTCGATAGGGTTTTTGGGTGGATGAAATAGCATGATGGTCATTTCCTCAAGTCGGTAGATATGTCAGTAGATATAATGATAATGTTGCTGTTATTAATGTGCAGCTGATATGTGCCCGATTGGCCGTATTTTCAAGCACGATGACATTATTTAACGTAGATACTCTGGCAACCGCTAGTTGTATAACAATGCCAGATTAGGCATAATATGCGTTTACACCAAATTACTGCAGCCTGCGCGATGACCATTTGTCTGAATCGCGTATTTGTGCTTTTTTGCACAGTGCCTATTCGCACAGTGCCTAACTGGCGCCACGCCAATGATGGCTGCATTATTATATTTCGAACTGGGCTGACAACTGGATAATTATATTATGACGCAAAGCACTATGACGCATAGCGAATACCGAGACGAATATTGCGGAGCCGTAACCGAAAGCTTACTTGAGCAAACCATCAGTGTCGTAGGCTGGGTACATCGTCGTCGCGATCACGGTGGCGTGATTTTTTTAGACATGCGTGACCGCGCTGGTATCTTGCAGGTCGTCGTTGATCCTGATACGCCAGAGGCATTCGCGACGGCTGATGCAGTACGTCCTGAATATGTGCTAAAAATCACTGGCCGCGTACGCCGCCGTTATGAAGGCACCGAAAACAACAATATGACCAGTGGTCAAGTTGAGCTGTTGGGCAAAGAGATCGAAGTACTGGCCAAATCTGAGACCCCGCCGTTCCCATTGAATGACGAAAATACCACGGTATCAGAAGACTTGCGTCTTAAGTATCGCTATCTAGATATGCGCCGCCCACACATGCAAGAGCGCATGGTGTTCCGTGCCAAGGCCACCTCAGCGATTCGTCGTTATCTCGACGATCACGGTTTCTTAGATGTAGAAACCCCTATCTTGACTCGTGCTACGCCAGAGGGTGCGCGTGACTATCTGGTGCCTTCACGTACTCGCCCAGGTAACTTTTTTGCTTTGCCGCAATCACCACAGCTATTTAAGCAGCTGCTTATGGTGTCAGGATTTGATCGTTATTATCAAATCGCTAAATGCTTCCGTGATGAAGACTTGCGTGCCGATCGTCAGCCAGAGTTTACCCAAGTAGATATCGAGACTTCTTTCTTAAACGAAGAAGAAATCATGAATATCAATGAAGGCTTGATCAAGCACCTATTTAAAACCATGCTTGATGTCGAGTTTGAAGACTTCCCGCGCATGACTTATGCCGAGGCGATGCGTGACTACGCCTCAGACAAGCCTGACTTACGTATTCCATTAAAATTGGTCGATGTGGCTGATTTGATGAAAGATGTTGATTTTAAAGTCTTTGCTGGTCCTGCAAACGACCCTAAAGGCCGTGTGGCCGCGCTACGTATCCCAGGCGGCGCTTCACTTAGCCGTAAGCAAATCGATGCCTATACCAAGTTTGTCGGTATCTACGGCGCGCGCGGTTTGGCTTATATTAAAGTTAATGACGCAAGCCGCATCAACAATGGTGTGGATAAAGAGTCTGGCCTACAATCACCAATCATCAAAAATATGACTGATGATGTACTTGTGAGCTTGATCGAGCGTACTGGTGCAGAAGATGGCGACATTATTTTCTTTGGTGCGGACAAAGCCAGTGTGGTAAACGATGCCATAGGTGCTCTACGTCAAAAAATCGGTCTAGACTTAGACATGACCACGTGTGAGTGGGCGCCGCTATGGGTGACTGACTTCCCGATGTTTGAGCAAACCGATGACGGTCAATGGACGTCAATGCATCATCCATTTACCAAGCCTAAAGGCTCGGTAGATGAGCTAAAAAACAGCCCAGAAACCGCGCTTTCTATCGCTTACGACATGGTACTAAACGGTACCGAAATCGGTGGTGGTAGCTTACGTATCAATACCCTCGAGATGCAGCAAGCTGTATTTGAAGCGCTAGGTATCGATGAGCAAGAGGCCGAAGAGAAATTTAGCTTCTTACTTGACGCCTTAAAATTCGGTGCGCCGCCGCACGGTGGTCTTGCCTTTGGTTTGGATCGTTTGATCATGTTAATGGTAGGTGCAGGCTCTATTCGTGATGTGATTGCTTTCCCGAAAACCAAAACTGCTGACTGCCCATTGACCCAAGCCCCTGCTGAAGTCGATAGCAAGCAGCTACGTGAGCTTGGTATCCGTGTGCGCGAAAAAGCACAAGCCGACAGCAATAGACCTGCTCAGTAAGCCCTCAGATAATGTTTAACTATTCTTTATCTGACGGACTACAGGATTCATCACTGCGTGAGTGGTCATGAATCCGTACCATATCCTTAAATACGTGCCACTGTCCGTCCTGCAGATAGTGGCACGTTTTGTCGCTTGGGTTATCATAAAGATACCCAGCTTGAGCATCATGCGCACCGTCAGTATCAATATGGCGCTGATTGCTGATTCTTTATCAGACCGGCAAAAACAAGCGCTGACTAAAGAGATTATCTATCATCAGTGCTTGACCAGTATCGAGTCGGTCAAAAGCTGGGCGATGCCGCCTGAGTGGAGCATCAAGCAGATACGCGATGTCCACAATAAAGACATTTTGTTAGAAGGTCTTGCCAGTCCAAACGGTATGCTGGCCATCGTCCCGCATCTGGGTACGTGGGAGATGATGAACGCGTGGCTCAATCAATTTGGTGCCCCGACTATCATGTATAAACCAGTCAAAGGCGACGTCATCAATGACTTTATCTTGCAAGGCCGCTCGCGGTTAAATGCCACGCTGGTACCCACCGATGGTAGCGGGGTCAAGGCTATATTTAAGACTCTAAAGCAAGGCGGCTTTAGTATTATATTGCCCGACCATGTCCCTGATCCGTCAGGCGGCGTGGTTGTGCCATTTTTTGGGATTGAGACGTTGACCAGTACGCTGGCCTCCAAGCTTGCCAGTAAAACCAAATGCGCCCTAGTCGGTCTGTCTTGTATTCGCCGTGATGATGGGCGCGGATTTGATATTTATTGCTATAAGCTTGATGATCCAGCGCTGTATGATCGCGATGCAAAAACAGCAGCGCATGCGCTCAATCTGGCCATGCAGCACATGATTGAGGATAAATGCAGTCATTATATGTGGGGCTATCGGCGCTTTAAGCATATTCCTGAGCTAGACAACCCTTATACGGCTGACAAAAACGCTTTGGCAGACTTTATTTATAGTAATAACCAACATCGTAAGCAGCTTGATGATGACAGGCAGAACGCTCATCGCACTCCCTGAGTCTTCGCCCGCAACAACCCTATAAAACGATAATACAATCTGTTAAGCAGTGGCAAATACCATAGACATTGGTTATGGTAATATAAATCAGTCGTCATCGTTGACGATACTGCATGACCGATACAACACGTACCTAAACTTTTATAAATCTACTCTCTACTGAACTTTAATATGAGTGCATTATGGCAACTGACATAACCCAGCCCTTATCAGACACCCTGACACAACCAGATTATACAGCCGAGCAGCGTTATGTCATCTGTATGAAGTGGGGTGATAAGTATGGCCCAGAATACGTCAACCGCCTATACAATATGGTGAGCCGCCACCTGACATTGGACTTTCAGATGGTATGTCTGACCGATGACAGTACAGGTATTGACCCTGCCGTAAAATGCTACCCAATACCTGAGCTGGATCTACCTGCGGGCCCTGAGCGTGGCTGGAAAAAACTCACCACCTTTAAGCCTGAGCTGTATGACCTCAAAGGGGTGGCATTATTTTTAGACATCGATATCGTCATCGTTGATAATATCGATGGATTTTTTACCTATCAAGCAGCGCACCCAGACAGCGTCGTTATCATTCGTGATTGGAAAAAACCATGGCGCATGATTGGCAATAGCTCGGTCTATCGCTTTAATATCGGTATGGGTACTTATCCTAACTTGCTGGCAAACTTTGAGCGTAACTTTGAGATCATTCGCACGCAGGTGCGCCATGAGCAGGCTTATCTATCGAACTATCTGCGCGAGCATCATCATTTAGAATACTGGGATAAAGACTGGTGCGTGAGCTTCAAATACCAATGTATTGCCCCTATTCCACTTAATCTGGTACGTGCCCCAACTCTACCTGAGGGTGCAAAAATCGTCATCTTCCACGGTGAGATTAATCCACCAGACGCCATCAAAGGCGGCGGCGGCAAATGGTATCGTCATGTGAAGCCTAGCCCTTGGTTAAAACATCATTGGCAATAAATCTGATAGGACAAATTATGCAAAAAGCGGATAGCAGAGCCATAGATATCGTGATTGCTTGGGTAGATGGTAGTGATCCACAGCTCAAACAAAAAAGAGAATACTACAAAAAGCTAGAAAACGTGGCCTCAGGTGCTAGTGCGGCGACACGTTTTGCGAGCAACGATGAGATCTATTACAACATCGCTTCAATCTTGAAATATGTACCCTTTTGTCGGCATATATACGTCGTTACTGATGAGCAAAAACCAAAATTCATAGATGAATTTGCTAAACAAGGTCTCTGTAACCCTGATAAAATTCGTATTATTGATCATAAGACGATATTCTCAGGTTATGAGCAATTTCTACCGACGTTTAATACTCGATCTATCGAATCGATGCTGTGGAATATTCCAGAGCTGTCTGATTATTTTATTTATATGAATGACGATTTCTTTTTCAATCAGCACTCGACCATTGATGATTTTTTAGCGGCTGAAAAAATGGTGGTTTACGGGTTTTGGAGAAAAAACGCCACGCTCTTAACGAAACTTAAGTACCGAAAATTTTTACAGCGATATAATGGCAAACCGCTTCAGCCAAAACATACCACGGCACAAATGCTAAGCGCTAAAATTCTTGGGATGAGAAAATTTTATGAAATAGATCACTATCCGCATATCGTTGATAAAAATATACTTAAAGAATATTTCTTAGCTCACCCTGAATTTCTTATCAATCAAATTAACTATAAATTTAGAAACATTGCTCAAGTCAATATTATTACCTTTATGAATCATTTAAAGATTCAACAAGAGGAAGTAATCCTAAAGCCTCGTTTAGTATTGAATTATTTGAGAAGTGATCGAGGTCTTGAGGATTTCATACCCAAGTTACAAGAAGAGTCAATAAAATATGGCTGTATGCAAAGTTTAGACGAGCTAGACGCTGACTCATACCCGCTGCTTACCCGTGCTATGAGTGACAAATTTTTAAATTATCTACCAGCATCATTAGTATCCGCTTCATTATTATCAGACAGTCTTGACTAAAGGCTAACCTTAGGTATTACCCTCCTACTATTAAAAAGATTTGAGATTTTTATGAAAATAGCAGTCGTAGGCACCGGATATGTAGGCTTGTCCAATGCAATGTTACTCGCTCAGCACAATACAGTCGTCGCAGTCGACGTGATACCAGAAAAAATCGACTTACTCAATGCTAAAAAATCTCCGATTGAAGACACAGACATTGAAGATTTTTTGTTAAATAAAACCATCGATTTTACTGCTACCTTAAATGCTAAAGAAGCTTATAAAAATGCGGATTTTATCATTATTGCTACGCCTACCGATTACGATGAAAAAACCAATTATTTTAATACTAAAAGTGTCGACAGCGTTATAGAAGCAGTGCTTGCCGTGAATAAAACCGCCTTAATCGTTATAAAATCAACGGTGCCAGTAGGATATACGACTGACACAAGAGCGCGTTTTGCCACTGACAATATTATCTTTTCTCCTGAATTTCTGCGGGAAGGTCAAGCTTTATACGATAATCTACACCCCTCAAGAATCATCGTCGGTGAACAGTCTAAGCGCGCGCAGCAGTTTGCAGATTTACTACTGCAGGGCGCGATAAAAAAAGATGTGCCGCAGCTTTTTACCGAGTCTACTGAAGCCGAAGCCATCAAGCTGTTTTCTAACACTTATTTGGCAATGCGTGTCGCCTATTTTAATGAGCTAGATACTTATGCGCAGTCGTTTGGACTGGACACTAAGCAAATCATTAAAGGCGTAGGCTTAGACCCGCGTATTGGCGATCATTACAATAACCCTTCGTTTGGTTATGGCGGTTACTGTTTGCCAAAAGATACTAAGCAATTATTGGCCAATTATGATGAGGTGCCAAGCAACCTGATCAGAGCCATCGTCGACTCCAATAGCACGCGTAAAGATTTTATTGCCGACAAAATCATCGAAAGAAACCCCAAAATTGTGGGCATCCATCGACTGGTAATGAAAAGCGGCTCAGACAACTTCCGGGCATCTGCCATTCAAGGCATTATGAAGCGTATCAAAGCCAAAGGTATCGAAGTCGTGGTGTATGAGCCGGTGTTAAAAGAAGAGGACTTCTTCAATTCACGGGTCATCAAAGATTTAGAAACATTCAAAGCAATGAGCGATATTATCGTCGCCAATCGCTTGTCTAGCGACATACAAGATGTGTCTCATAAAGTATTTACGCGTGATTTATTTGGGAGCGATTAATGAAAATTTTAGTGACGGGCGCTGCAGGCTTTATTGGTTTTCATTTAATCAAAGCCTTATTAAAGCAGGATTGCTTTATTGTCGGTATCGACAACCTCAATGCCTACTATGATGTCAATTTAAAAAACGATCGCTTGAAAATCTTAAGTGAACACTCAACCGAAGCGTCTTTTAAATTTATCACCTTAGATCTGGCTGACCGCACAGCAATGGCCAGTTTGTTTGCAGACTATGGTTTTGACATTGTCGTCAATCTTGGTGCACAAGCTGGCGTGCGCTACTCTATCGAAAAACCGCATGAATACGTTGACTCAAATCTAGTGGGCTTTGTGAATATACTCGAAGGCTGTAGGCATGCCAAAGTGAAGCATTTGGTGTATGCCAGCTCTAGCTCGGTATACGGGATGAATATCAAGCAGCCATTTAGCACAAAAGATCGGGTCGACTTCCCTATTAGCTTATATGCCGCGACCAAAAAATCCAACGAATTAATGGCGCATACTTACAGCCATCTATACAATATTCCGACGACAGGTTTGCGCTTTTTTACCGTTTATGGCCCTTATGGGCGACCTGATATGGCCTATTTCTCTTTCACCAAAAAGATACTAGCCGGTGAACAGATTGATGTTTATAACAACGGTGAGATGCAACGTGACTTCACCTACATTGATGATATAGTCGAAGGCATTGTTCGTGTCATTGATAAAGTCCCTGTCCCTCAGCAATCTATTGCGACCACTGCAACTGCACCGTACCAGATTTATAATATCGGTAATAATCACCCAGTGACACTACGCCGTTTCATCACCGCTATTGAAGATGCTTGTGGCAAAAAAGCGAAAGAGAATCTGCTACCGATGCAACCAGGCGATGTACCAGCGACCTATGCTGATATCGATGAGCTGATAGACGATATCGACTTTACACCAAAAACCAGCATTGAAGATGGTATCGCAAAGTTTGTAGAGTGGTACAAAGCATACTATGTAGAGCAGCCATAGTTGCAAATAAAACCTAAATATAATCAGTCCAATATAAAAAAGATACAGCGTCACTGGGATAAATTTTTGCAGCCTCTGTCGGCATAGGTATAGCAAGCCAGAAAAATTTATGCCAGTTTCGCGTTATTAAATAACGTATCTATTTTATTTAGTATTAACTATACCTTTAAAACCTACATGCAAAACTTAGCCTCAGATGATCATTGCTTAGGCTAAGCTTAATAGCAGAATAGTGATAAAAAAAGACATCCCTTATGAAGACAGTGACGTATTTAATTAACTTGGACGGCAGTTACCAACGCCTCGAAAGTGCAACCAAACAGCTCGATGATATTGGATGGTCATTTGAGAGGGTTGCTGCCTACGATGGCCGTGGCAAGGCACTGTCTGATTTTGCAGACTATGACGATCAGCAAACTAGAAAGAATCTAGGACGTAGCTTACTCAGCTCAGAAATCGGCTGTTATCTCAGCCATTATCAATGTGTCGAACGGTTCTTACAAACAGATGCAGATTTTTTGGTGGTGTTAGAAGATGACATGACGTTGACTGCTGATTTTAAAATTATTGTAACGGAAACCTTAAACTTCCTTTACGCCAATCCAGAGAGTGCTGATCCAGAAAATAGTTGGCATTTGATTAATCTTGCCGCTAAAAAGAAAAAGCTGGCAAAAGATATTACAAAGTTTAATGAGTATACGTTATGGCATGCCTATTACTTCCCTATTCGAGGTCTTGGTCTTATTTGGTCACGCAAAGGCGCGGAAGCGTTTATAAAAACAGCAAAGCCCATCACCATGCCCGTCGATATTTTCTTTCAAAAGTGGCTGAGTCATAATGGCAAAGGCTTAGGAGTTTGGCCAGCCTTAGTAAAACCTTTGGGATTAGATAGCGACATATTAGGTACACAATCCTCACAAAATATAAAGCGCAAGGATAAAGAAAACAGAGACTTGTCCTATAATATGAAAAAGCATAAACGCATGTGGCAAAACAAGATCGCTGCTGTAAAAAACCTATACTTAACCAAGTAGTTGTATTTTCAAAGTACCATTTTATTCTGTGTTCTATAGCTCACTAACGCATAGCCAACCATCACATAAAAAAGGCTAAAACCCTAATCAGGTTTTAGCCTTTTTTATATCTATACATTAAATAGGTGAAGGGTTTACTCGTCAATAAAGCTGAGCCAATCCATATACTGCTCATTACGGCCATGTACCACATCAAAATACAAGGTTTGCAGCTTTTCTGTTAACGGGCCGCGGCCACCATTGCCGATGGTACGATCATCATATTCACGAATCGGAGTCACTTCGGCAGCCGTGCCAGTCATAAAGATTTCATCTGCTAAGTAAAACTCGTCACGCGTGATGCGGCGCTCAACGACTTTGATACCCAAATCTTCAGCAAACTGAATGATAGTGCGGCGAGTGATACCGTCAAGCGCACCGCCGCCCAGATCTGGCGTATGTAGGACACCGTCTTTGACCAAAAACAAGTTTTCGCCTGCGCCTTGGCAGACATAACCTTGTGGATCCATTAGGATAGCTTCGTCATAGCCATTGCGGGTGACTTCTTGGTTGGCCATGATAGAGACAGGATAGTTGCTCGAGGCTTTGGCTTTACACATGGTCACATTGGTCATGTGGTGGGTAAATGATGAGGTTTTGACACGGATACCGTTTTTGATGCCTTCTTCACCAAGATAGGCGCCCCAGTGCCATGCTGCGACCATAGCATTGATACTGTTATCACGTGATGATAGGCCAAGTTTTTCTGCCCCAACCCAAATCAGCGGACGGATATACGCCTCTGCCAAGTTGTTTTGTTTGACCACGTCTTTCTGGGCTTGCTCAAGTGCCGCTGCGTCAAAAGGCACATCCATCTGAAAAATCTTCGCTGAGCCCATCAAGCGCTCAGTGTGCTCTTTTAGGCGAAAAATCGCTGTACGGTTGTCAGCAGTTTGGTAAGCGCGAACCCCTTCAAATACTGCCATGCCATAATGTAGGCTATGGGTCAGTACGTGGACGCTGGCATCGGGCTGCTCGATCATCGTGCCATTCATCCAAAGCTTACCTTCTTGTGTTGCCATATTCATTTTATAGTCCTTATGCTAGCGCTGACGTCTAACTTTTTTAAGTAGGTTTTGTTTAACAGTGATTATCAACCATATATGATACCACCACCGCATCTATTTTATGGTAAAAAATGCATCTTGGTTGTGAAAATCGGTTTAAGAAAACCAATTGTCAATTTTTTATAAGTAGTTTGTACATTGTCTCAATGCTCAAGGCGTATCCTCGACATCATCCACCCCCATCAAGTGCTGCCACTGATCTTGCACCAGTGCGCGCGTCTCCTTCCATAGCGATTCATCGACCAATAGCGACTGCTCGGATAGTGCCAACTGATGGGTGGCCGCGCGTATTCTGAGATAAGCATCGGTCAAGTCTTGGCAAACTTGCTGATCCCAGATACCAAGCAAGGCCATTTCTTCAAATATACGGACATTGTCGCTCCATTTAGTCAGGCTTGGATGATCATGCGAATAGGCCAATACCGCAAATTGTGCCAAAAACTCAATATCGATAATCCCGCCGGCGTCTTGTTTCAGATGAAACTTGCCCGCTTGCTGCTGCCACTGACTGGTGCCCAGATGTTTTTGCATCTTGATACGCATACTGGTGACTTCCGTGCGCACCTGCTCTATCGTGCGCGGTAGTGATAGCACCTCTCGGCGAATCTCACAAAAGCGCGCCGTCACTCGCTTATCACCGCATATCGCCCGCGCTCGCACCAGCGCTTGGTGCTCCCAAGACCATGCTTTGTCCATCTGATAAGTCTCAAACGCATGACAGGAGACCACCATCATGCCAGCATTACCTGAGGGGCGCAGACGCATGTCGATCTCATAAGCGCGGCCATCTCGGGTTTGGGTATTTAAGTAGTTCATTAGTTTTTGTACCAAGCGCGCCGCAAACTTCATGCCGCTCACGGATTTTTCGCCCGTGGTCATGCCCTGCTCTTTTATCTTGTGCAAAAACACCAAATCCAAATCTGACGAATAGGACAGCTCTAGCCCGCCAAGTTTGCCATAACCGATAATGGCAAAGCCACAGTCCGCCTCGGTCACAGGATCACCATCTTGGCCGATGGGATAACCATAGCGCTTGACAATCTCGGCAAACGCGCGCTCCAGCGCCGCCTCTAGCACCACAGCGGCGATATAGGTCAACGAGTCTGACACCTTCATAATCGGGCGCTCAGCCAATACATCACTGGCAGCGACTGCCAATACTTGGTTTTTTTTAAACAGTCGCAATACGCTCAGTAGCTTTTCTTCGTCATTGGGCTCGACGCGCAATAACTGTTGCCGCAAAATATCACGTAGCTCAAGCTTGTCTGGCAGGTGACGATAGCGCTGCTGCAAAAAAGTATCGAGTAGCACCGGATACTGCGCCAGCTCTTTGGCAATCCAAGGGCTGGCTGAGAGCATTGGAATCAGCTCAATGGTGGCGTTGGGGTTTTCGGCGATCATCACCAAATAGATAGAACGGCGGCAAATCGCCTCGAGTAAGGCGATGAGCCGCGGCAGTGCGGTGTTTGCCAGTTGCTGCTGCTCTTGATGAGCAAGCAAGGCATGGACAATGACCGGATAAGCATCATCCAAACGCTCACGAGCTTCATTGCTCAGATTGGCGACCATTTTTGACTGCCAAAAGCCTTGTAGCAGCTCACGATTGTCTTCTGTCAACACCTCATTTAAGCGGGCGATTTGCGCATCTAGCTGCTCCGGCTCAAGGTCGGTATCTTCGTGGTCGGGTATCTGCCGCTCGGTGACCATACGCTCAAAGGGTACATTGACATTGTGCCGGTGATGGTTGAGCGTACTTAGTAACCCTTCCCAATTAGCAAAACCAAGGGTAATCGCCAGATTGTGCTGCCACTGCCGATCATGAGGCAGACGCTGGGTCTGCTGGTCATTGATTGCCTGAATGCCATGCTCGAGTCGGCGCAAAAACCGATAGGCTGCTTGTAGCTGCTCGTAGGTACTACGCTCTAAATACTCAAGCGTATACAATGCCTGCATCGCTTGCAGGCAGGATTTGATCTGTAGCTGTGGGTGCCTGCCGCCATAGATAAGCTGAAACGCCTGAACGATAAACTCGATATCTCTGATACCGCCTGCACCAAGCTTGATATTGTCCAAATCCTCGCGCTGAACCACTTGGTTTTGAATCAAAGATTTCATCTCTCTGAGCGCCGAAAACGCACTATAATCTACATAATAGCGAAAGACAAAGGGTTTGATGAGCGCTTGTATCTGCTCATAAAATGGCGGCTCTATATGACCGACCACACGAGCCTTGAGCCAAGCAAAACGCTCCCACGCGCGCCCGTGTAATGAAAAGTATTTTTGTAACGCAGACAAATGAATGGCCAAGTCGCTGCCATCACCCCATGGACGCAGGCGCATATCGACACGAAACACAAAGCCATCTGCGGTATTATTATCAAGCAATTTAATGATGCCTTGACCAAGCCTTGTCATAAAGCGCTTATTGTCTATGCTGCGTGTGCCCTTGGTTTTGTCGCCATTGGTCTCACCGCGCGCTTGATGGACAAAGACAAGGTCGATATCGCTGGATAAATTCAGCTCATGCGCGCCAAGTTTTCCCATGGCCATAATTGCCATGTCGTCTGTTTGTACTTGACCCTGCGCATTGATAAAAGTCGGCTCGCCGTACTTTTTGATCAGATGCTGGTAGGTATAATTTTTGGCAAAAGAGATACAGCCGTCTGCAAACTCCGACAGCTCATCGGTCAATTGCTCAAGCGCTATCATGTGCAGCGCGTCTTGCCAAATCCAGCGCATCATCAGCAAAGTGCGCAGATGGCGAAGACCACTCATCACTTTGGCCTCATCAGCGAGTTGGTAGTTTTCATCCAACGTATAGTCTTGGATCAAGTCATCGATTTGCTGGCGTGTGAGGGTTTGATCCAGCGGATAGCTACGCAAAAACGTCTGACAAGAGACTGTCCGACTCTCCCAAATCTGATAAGCAAACTCACTGGCAGTGCGTAATATCTGCAGCTGCTCTGCGGTCGGCTGATAGTCTGTACCATGGGTCGAGCGTGAAGACATAGCAGGTAACATAGAAAAAGAAACTCCTTACATAGAGTGATAAGACTACGTGAACCTAGCCCATAAGTTTATTATTTTTTATTACGAAGCAGTCACCAGCACCCATCACGACATCTAATATGTCTATATCTGGTAAACTTGGTAGAAAACCCCATTCATTCACAGTGATCCTATCTGCTTTTGGCCGCTTTATGGTAGCATAAACCACTTTAGCACAAATGATAGATAAGACCTCCTATGACCACTACGACCCCTTTGCTGTTAGTGACGGCTGATCCCAGCCATCCTCTCGCCCATTTAGCCCTACGTTATGCTCGTGCCTATCTCAGCGCGCGCCCAGCAGATGACAGCAGTCACACCTTAAACGTGTTTTTTTATGGCGACGGCGCACATACGGCCAATCGCTTGCGCTGGCAATCGGCAGACCAGCTTGATATGACCAAAGCATGGCAAAATCTGGCAGAGCAGTATCAGCTGTCGCTACCGGTCTGCGTCAGTACCGCACTCGGTCGCGGTATTAGTGATACCGATAACAGCGCCCGCCATCAGCTAAGCGGGGATAATCTGGCCGCAGGATTTACCTTGGTCGGTCTAAGTGAGCTGGCAATGATGATGCAGGCTGATGGCCGGTTGATGCAGTTTTGATCACCTCAAGCGATATAAGCTCAGCCCAACTCATCAGCACATTTAAGTAGGAGATTTCTATGAAATTATTGATTAAGCTGCATACGCCGACCGAAATGGCCAGCTATGAAGGCTGCGCGTTGGCACTAACGCTGGCGACCTTTGGTCATGATGTGCAGCTGTATCTAGATGCGCCTGTCTTTGGCTTGCTGATGCAGCCAGAGTCACGTTTGCACGGGATGATACAATCGCTTGAGCTCTATGACATGCCAGCGGCGTGGCTGCCTGACGATGTCTTTAGCGGCTGGGTCACAGGTATGCTGCCTACTGATCTGGCCTCACAGCTGATATTGGTTCCAGAAGTGATACCTGCAGCAGACTTCGAGCAAATCTTAACCTTTTGATAATTCAACCCTTTGTCAAAATCTGTACAAGCTCACACAACTATATCAAAACCACCATCCATTTGGCGTTTGTGCTTACCGATAACGCATAGGCATCGATAGACGCAAGCGGCTGGATATAATTTGGACATTATCATGGCAACTTTATATCAATTACATAGCAGCATAGATACGCTAAGACGCTGCACAGACGAGATGTCTCGCACTTGGCAGCGCGGTGATAGCATCTTGTTATTGGGGACGACGGCTGCATTTATCGACTGGCTCAATGCTTATTTGGCTGACAAAGACATAGACGGTATCGCGGCTATATATGCGCTGAGCGATGATATCGCGCAGCTCACGACCAGCGCCGTTGAGCAATTACAGCTAGATACCAAACTCAGTGCAATACTAAGCGATCAACAATGGGTCGCACTGACAGGAAGCATCGATAGCAATCATGCTAAATTTGATAAAGTGGTGACCATTGCCCTATGAACGATAATACAACCCATGCCGCACAGCCCGCTATTGAATTGGATGAAGACGGCCATCTATGTGACCACACCATCTGGACGCCTGCCATCGCCCAGCAGCTAGCCGATACCTTAGAGGTACAGCTAGCAGAGGAGCACTTGCAAGTTTTGCTGCAGGTACGCGCGTTTTTTGCCAAATTCAACCACCCACCAGCCACCCGTCCACTGATCAAATGGCTACAAAAAACCTTGCCCGAGTACGACATCAGCAATCAAAAGCTACAGCAGCTGTTTAACACAGGACTGGTGGCGCGCCATGTCAATCGCTTGGCAGGCTTGCCCAAACCGCCGAACTGTTTATAGTTTGTATTTGATAGCAGCCATGGCCAGTAGCACTATTTTGGATCATACACCGTCAAGCTCTCATAGCCGATACTGCGCCCTTCATCGCCTACAAACCCCTGCTGACGCCAAATTTCGTACAAGCATATCGCCACACTATTGGACAAATTAAGACTGCGCGAGTCCGCCAGCATCGGCAAGCGCAGCCAATGAGCCGCGCCGATGTCCTCTCGGATATCATCTGCCAGACCAGCCGTCTCTGAGCCAAAGACCAACGCGATGTTTGGCATTTGGCCAGTCTCATTATCCGGTCGTCCGCCAAAATCATAGTCATAAAAAGGCTGGCTCAGCTTGGTAGTCAGAGCAGTAATGGTATGACAATCCGCTGCTTGTAGCGCACGTCTGGCAGCTGGCCAATCATCGTGAACCTGCATATGCGTGTACTCATGATAATCCAGTCCTGCACGGCGCAGTTTTTTATCATCAAGCTCAAACCCTAATGGCCTAACCAAATGCAGCTGCGCGCCTGTATTGGCACATAAACGAATGATGTTGCCGGTATTGCTGGGCATTTTGGGGGCTACCAGCACAATATGAATGGTCATACAAACTCCGTGAGAGGTCTAAATTTTATACAGTCAGTCTGATATAAAAACGATACAGTAAGATGAAAAGCTGTTTTTCTCAGACTTAAGCAGCGCAGGCACAGCACCCAAGAAAACCAACGTTTTATTGATCGCATTGAGCGGCTTGATCGCCATATATCCGATTTATTTGAATTCGACTATAGATAACATCAGTAAGTAATCATAAGTTACAGTTTACTGCCAATAATTACATTTTGATACTGTGCATGGTTTTTAACTTTCACTATGATATCTGTAACGGATAGCAAGACAGTGTCTACATTCCGCTCTGCTATCTAGCAACCCTACAGTAAGCCTTGGTACCATACTAAGTGTTACTGTCATTACTTATAACAATCGATTTATCTTGAGGATATTATTATGAAAAAAGTAATCATCGCATCTTTGACTGCTATGTTTGTTTTAACTGGTTGCAACACCTTTAAAGGTCTTGGCCAAGACGTTGAAAGCGCAGGCAACGCTGTAACTGACGGCGCACAAGACGTTCAAAACAAAATCTAATGATTGGTTTTTAGATTTTCGAAGGGCTTATCATTGATTTGATAAGTCTTTTTTTATATCTACAGCTTTGATCATAGCTATCAGACGCTATAAAAACGCTCGCAATATCTGATTGAGATAACGCTGGCCTAAACGGGTTGGCTGTAGGCGCTCTGTGCTATCTATCAGTAATCCTTGAGCCACCAAATCCTGAACCTGCGCGGCAATCTCAGCATATCCAAGCCCTGTCCGAGCGCTAAACAATGACCACGCCACCCCGCCGTGTAACCTTAGAGCATTGAGCATAAACTCACTGATCAGCTCATCAGGCGCAATGGCCTGCCAGCCGACCATCTTTGGGGCCTTCAAGCTAGTGTCATCGGTACTGACACGGTGATAATCCATATAGTCTTTTGGCAAGCGCGATTTACTAAAACGATAGATACCAGACTGCGCACGTAACTCGTTGTTTGTGTCAAATGCTGCATGATCAAGGGCATCACTTGCAATGGTGATTTTGCCATGAGCACCCGCGCCAATCGCTAAGTAATCACCAAACTGCCAATAGTTCACATTGTGTCGGCATGGCTTATCACACGAGCCTGCCCAAGCAGATACTTCATAATTGGTGTAGCCAAGCTGCTGCAATAGCGCCTGACCCGCCTCTTCAATATCGGCCAGATTGTCCTCGTTTGGCAATATAGGCTGGCTACGATAAAACACCGTATTTGGCTCAATCGTCAGCTGATACCAAGACAGATGTGTCGCCCCCGCTTCATGCGCCATCTGAATATCGGCCAATGCTTCTTGATAAGTCTGCTGCGGCAACCCATGCATCAAATCCACATTGACCCGCTCAAACCCAGCCAGCCGAGCTGCACGGATCGCGGACAGCGCCTGCGCAGGATCATGAATACGCCCAAGCGTTGTCAGCTTATCAGCGGCAAAGCTTTGCACACCGATAGACAAGCGATTGATACCCACGTCTAGATACTGAGCAAAGGGCGCATGCTCGAGCGTCCCTGGGTTGGCCTCCATCGTCACTTCGATATCAGCAGCAAAACAAAATATATCTTTTAGTCCTGTAAACAGTCGCTGATAGTGAGCGATTGGTAATAGCGACGGTGTACCACCACCGATAAAAATCGAGCTGATTTCTCGACCTTGGGACAGCGGCTGCTGCATAAGCGCATCGACTAACAGCGCATCGACATACTCATCATACATAGACAGCTGTGTATCCGCTGGCAGCTCGTGTGAATTAAAATCACAATAAGGGCATTTTTTTACGCACCACGGAATATGAATGTAGAGCGCCAATGGGATCTCGCCCACCTCCAGCCTACCTGCATTAGACATCGTCTTATGGTCGCGGCTATCATTAAATAAATTAACTGCTTGGGTGTTTGACATAACAAAGGTATCTATTAAAAAAAGCTATTCAAAAACGAATAACCAACAATGCGAAAAATAACGTGCGGCGATGATGAGCAAAAAGCAGCACTAGGATAACGACTACACAGTATAAAGAAAAGCGCAGGATGATAAAATCATACTGACAGCCATTTACAGGAGCAGATATTGGCATAAATGACTGTATAGCGACTATATATTGAGCGCGTAATGATCAAAAGCAACCACTCAATAATAACAAAAGGAGAATACGATGGCCTATTGGCTCATGAAATCCAACCCTACCTTTTTTGGCATCGATGATTTACAGCGTCTAGGTACGGAGCACTGGGAGGGCGTGCGCAATTACCGTGCACGCAACTTTATGCGCGACGATATGCAAGTCGGTGACAAGGTGTTTTTTTATCACTCCAGCGCCAAGCCTTCTGGAGTTGCTGGTATCATGACCATCAGTAAGGCGGGCTACCCTGACCCCAGCCAATTCCATCCTGAGCATCGTCACTATGACCCCATCGCCACTGAAGATCAGCCACGCTGGTATATGGTAGGCGTCACTTTTGAGCAAGCCTTCACCGACGTTTTGCCTTTATCAGCGCTTAAATTCCTGCCTGCGCTAGAGGACTCATTATTACTCAAAAAAGGCTGTGAGCAGCTGACGGTGATTCCTTTGACGCCCAAACACTGGTACGCTATTTTAGACATGGCCGAAACATCAATGTTACTGTCCGATTGACCTCGGTTGACTGTGTAACGATTGGGTAAGAAACCTGCTGGCATCTATGCACATTTATCTGTGCGTTTGCTATTTAAATTCTGCTATATTACAAATGTCGCAATACCTTCTTTTTTTTATGGCTAAGTCACTGCCAACTCATCATCAGGACGCATTTATGAGCGCACCCAAATTATTATTATCAGCATTAACGTTAAGCATGGCTAGTCTGACCCTCAGCGCCTGCGGCAGTGATGGTGACAAAGTCAAAGAGGAATATGATCGTATTGAGGATCAGGTAAAAGACGAATATGATCGCATAGAAGACAAGGTCAAAGAAGAGTATAAAGAGGTAGAAGACAAACTGAGCGATGACGAAAAAAGCATGGCTGAGATTTTGGAGTCCGTGTTTTTGCCAGAAGAGTCGCTAGACAACTTCTTAGACAAGCTCACCCCAGAGGGCGGCCTCGGCGGCTTGTATGTCGGACACTTCGTTGAAATTGAGGACGGCGATGATAGTGATATCGATATCGGCGCTGTTTATTTTGACATCAGCAAAGACGGTGTAGGCAGCGTCGATGGTAGTTTTAGCTACCAGCAACAAGCTTGTCAAGAAAACAACACACTGGGCATCAACTCTGCAATCAAAGTAGACAACTATATCGCAGGCAAAGTGACCGGCAGCCTCGATACGCTAGCGTTTTTGGATGTGAAGTATATCAATGACCTGGGCATTGAGACACCGAACCTATTTACCACCTTTGCAGGTAGCTTTGAGAAAAAACAAACGGGTACCCCGTGGCAAGGCAGCTTTGAGTATCAGGACGGTCTGGGTGGACAAACCCTAACCAGTAGCGAAAAAAACTGCAATGTCACTTATACCATCAGCGACCGCTCTAACTTTAAGACCTACCCACTTGATTACCGCCTAGGTGAGCTGAATGTAGATATCAGAGGCAATGGTAGTCAAAAAGTCGTGACATGGCAAAACCCGCGAAACACACAATATATACTGGTCAGCCAAATCGATATCAACAAAGCAGAGACTGGCGCAAACGGCTATGTACAAAATCTGGTATTGACCGCTGGTGAGACGGCATTTTCTCCGCTTATCCCAGCTAGCTCGACCAACTACGCTATCGTTGTACAAGCCTTTGACGCGGCAAACGATCTGATCGGCTATCAAGCGGTGGTGCAAGACTTGCCTGAATCATTATAAATAAGCGCAGCACAGCCTTTCTCTTGGCTCAAGCTTTACGGCCTATGTCTCGTAACCTATGATTTATAGTCTATAACTTGTGACTCATGGGCGACTACGCTCCGGTGGTGTTTTTACAGTCATATATGACGCGTTAAAACGTTGACATCAGGGGGCGGCTTCTTTACCATCTTATCTAATGATGACCTGTCAATTCCCCTAGTGAATTGACGGGTTATTTTTATTTTGGTGTCTAGACTTTGCCATTTTTAGCCCATTTAGATAACTATCGAGTGAATTGAAGACACGCCCTAGTCTATATGCGCTTGTCCATATAAATTATCGACATCATCATCTTATACCATTTTCAAAGAGTGCAATATATAGCTTATGGCAGTCTGCCAGTACGCTTTTTAGAGCAGCACGCCAATCGCCGTACGATACTTGCTGGCTTTAGTTTTTATGACTGAACGCTTTGAAAATGGTGTGGCTGTTTCCCTATTTATTTGTTGATGGCGCGTTTGACGCCTCAACGATCATTATTGTCAAGAATAAAAAGTTGCTCACTATGGTTTTCCCATTATCTTTTAGAGATTTTAGAAGCTACAGCTTACGCTTAGGCGTGCTGGCACTTCCTATTTTGATTACCCAGTTTTGTCAGGCGGCGCTGGGTGTGGTAGATGCAATCATGGCAGGTCAGGTCTCAGCGCTTGATTTGGCGGCCGTGGCTGTCGGCTCTGGTATCTGGCTGCCGCTGTTTTTATTGGCCACTGGCATCTTGATTGCCACCACGCCTCTGATCGGTGAGGCCATCGGACAAAACGCACACAGTAAAGTACCTCATATCACCCAGCAGTCTTTGTGGACTGCTGGGGTTATCGGTATTGTTGGCTTCATAATTGTGAATTTGGCACCCAATATTCTTGGTATCATGGGCGTACCAGCAAACATCCAGCCGATAGCGACACAGTACCTACATGGTGTATCGTTTGGGTTTCCTGCGCTGGCCGTTTATGCTGTCCTTCGCAGCTACTGCGAAGCATTGGGTCGGCCTGAGCCGGTAACCATTATCAGCATCATTGGTCTGTTAGCGGACATCCCACTTAACTATATTTTCATTCATGGTTTGTTTGGGATGCCTGAGATGGGCGGTGCAGGCTGCGGTGTGGCCACAGCTTTGGTACTATGGATAAACGTGCTACTGCTTGCTACCTATACCAGCTTTACCAAACGGCAACAATTTGCCAGTACCCGCTTTTTTTATGGTTTTGCTAGTCCTAACCGTCAGCAAATCAAAAAACTGCTAAAACTTGGCATTCCTATTGGTATTTCTATCTTTTTTGAGGCGAGCCTCTTTAGTTTGGGCGCGCTTGTCATCAGTCCGCTCGGCGAGCTGGCGACCGCATCGCATCAAGTCGCACTGGCGGTGACCTCTCAGCTGTTTATGATACCGATATCGGTCGCGATGGCACTGACCATCATGATATCCAATCGTTTTGGCGAAAAAAACCTGCTGGCACTGCGTCAAGTACAGGCAACGGGGCTGACCTGGACGATACTCATTGCCCTCACATGTATGCTAGGGGTTTGGCTATTTCGACCACAGCTGGCAGCAGCCTTTACCGACAACCCTGCGGTCATCGCTCAGTCTATGCATTTGCTGGTATTTGCTCTTGGTTATCAGCTGTTTGACGGCTGGCAGGTCAATGTCGCGGGGATACTGCGCGGTATGCAGGACACTACTGTACCGATGTGGGTGACGTTGTTTTGTTATTGGGTGGTGGCATTGCCGCTGGGGATTTATTTGGTACGTTTCACCGATGTCGGCGCCCAAGGGTTTTGGATGGCACTGATTACGGGGCTGTTTTTATCCTCTATCTTGTTGACGCTGCGTTTGCGTTATCAACAAAGACGTCTAACGGCGCTTTGGGGTTAGGACCATCATACAAACGTGCGACCGGACGCAGCACGATGTACAAGCAACTTGGCTTAAAAACCACATCGATAATGATAAATCGTAGTGGGTTTCTTACTAAAGCAGCTAGATTACGTCAAAATATGTAAAAATTCTCAGTTAACAACTGTACATTGATTGCTCATTGGCCTGAATCTAGGTATCATTAGCAATCAAACAATATTTAGTTACACTATTTCTCGAATTTAGTACAAGGCAAGATAAAAACTATGGATATTGAAAAAATACGCACCCTTATCGCCCTCATGGAAGAAAGTGAACTGGTCAATCTAGAAATCAGCTCTGATGACGAACACATCAGTCTCACTCGTCACTATGATGCCCCTGTACCGACCATGATGGCCGCTCCTACTGCTGGCGCAGCACCAGTGGCTGCAGATACAAAACCAGCAGCAAAGGCAGGTAGCGTTGAGACATCGCCAATGGTTGGCGTTTTTTATTCTGCCCCAAGCCCCAATGATCCACCGTTTGTTAAGGTCGGCCAAAAAGTACAAGCGGGCGACACGCTTGGTATTATCGAAGCGATGAAAATCATGAACCCTCTTGAGGCCACCCAAAGCGGTGTCATTGACGAGATTTTGGTAGATAACTCTGAAGTTGTGCAGTTTGGTCAACCTGTCATACGCTATAAAGCGTAACGATATTTGCCTCACTTTACTTCATACTGATTGAGTCTTTAGCACTTTATTTCGGCACCTTATTTTGGCACTTTATACCGTTTTACGTTGTTGTAAGCTGTCACTATCTACCGATGCCGAATACGGATATCAAATGCCGAAGCTCCCCATCAAGGCTCAATCAATGTCTGCCGCGTCAAAAAGGATGACCCCATGATAAAAAAACTGCTCATTGCCAATAGAGGTGAAATCGCCCTACGTATCGTTCGAGCCTGTAAGGCGTTAGGTATCGAAACCGTCGGCGTCTACTCCACCGCAGATGCCAATCTTATGCATCTGCGCTTTGTTGACGAAGCTATCTGTATCGGCAAACCCAATGCCAACCAAAGCTACCTCGATATCAATACGATCTTGACGGCGGCAGAAATAACGGGTGCTGACGCCATCCATCCAGGCTACGGTTTTTTATCTGAAAATGCTGAATTTGCCGAACAAGTAGAAGAAGCAGGACTGACCTTCGTCGGTCCCAATGCCGATCATATCCGCTTAATGGGCAACAAAGTCTCGGCGATTAATGCCATGAAAAAAGCAGGCGTGCCAACCGTTCCAGGCTCTGTGGGCGCAGTTACCTTGCACAATGCCGAAGAGCAAGCCCGCAATATCGGCTTTCCTCTTTTGATCAAAGCTGCCGCTGGTGGTGGTGGTCGCGGCATGCGCGTGGTCGAGCGTTTTGATGAGCTGATTGGACAAGTACAAGCCGCCAAACAAGAAGCGGAGCTGTGGTTCGGTGATGACACCGTCTATATGGAGCGCTATCTACAAAACCCGCGCCACGTAGAGATACAAGTATTAGGGGATGGTAATGGTAACGCCATTCACCTCTATGACCGTGATTGCTCACTACAGCGCCGTCACCAAAAAGTACTAGAAGAAGCCCCTGCCCCTGATATCCCAGACGATGTGCGCGAGCCTATCTTAAAAGCCTGCGTAAAAGCGTGCGAGCTGGTCAAATATCGCGGCGCGGGCACCTTTGAGTTTTTGTTCGAAAACAATGAGTTTTTCTTTATCGAGATGAACACGCGCGTGCAAGTAGAGCACCCTGTGACTGAGATGATCACCGGTATCGACGTGGTCGTCGAACAGCTCAAAATCGCAGCCGGTTATGGTCTGTCTTATCGTCAAAGCGAGATCGAAGCACAAGGTCATGCGATTGAGTGCCGTATCAATGCCGAGGACGCCGCTACTTTTGTCCCTTGCCCAGGCACCATCTCTCAGCTGTTTACACCAAGCGGTGCAGGCGTGCGTTTTGATTCACACCTCTACCCTGGCTATGAAATACCGACCTATTATGACTCACTCATTGGCAAGCTGATTTGCCATGGTCAAACGCGCCAACAAGCGGTGTCCAAGACCCTGCATGCGCTTGATGAGCTCGTCATTGAAGGCATCAAAACCAATATACCGCTGCATCGCGATGTGATTTTGGCGGATGACAATTTTGTCCATGAAGCCCAAAACATTCACTACTTAGAAAGAGAGCTTTTGACGCCCAACCATGCCAAAGCCGACTCATAATTTAGTTTGCTGTATGCCTCAATAAAAAACCGCCAATCAACGATTGGCGGTTTTTTTGACCAAATAAGACATATACAGATAAAGGTAAGGCTACTGATATAAGTTTTATTGGCTTGCTATGTCTACGTCGATCAATGCTGCGCAAACCCCTTCTAGCAGCGCGATATCAGTTTTTCGGGATTTAACCATATCAGCCTTTATGAGAGCTTATGGCAGGATTCTATGAAAATTCATAAAACATTCGTTACCCTCAGGATCTGCACACCATTGCATTTGGTTGCCATCATGGTACAAAAACGCAATGAGTGCCTCATCGGTCTGATCAATTTGATTTCCTGAGCAGTCTACTTCGTTATTATCATAAAGGGTCTTGAGGGCGATAATAGGCAGCCCTTCCTCGCGGTGTGTCACCAAGTAACGGCCATACGTCCACTCCTTACCACTTACCGCCCACATCTCATTATCCGCACCAAAGTTATACAACTCACGGCATTGATTAGACTTCGCGGTTGAGGCGAGTAAGTTTTGATCGGTGTTTGGCTCAGTCTGTAGGATGCGCTCCTCGCTTTGTGTGAGTATCCCACCTGCTACGGCACCCTCCTTAATCTTCGGCTCGCTATTCGCTGACGCCAATTTCTCTTTTCGGGCCGCTTGCCGCGCCTGCGCGTCTTTGGTCATCGTGATACTACTGTCCAATTCTATCTCCCACTGCCCCGCGATAGCAGGACTGATATGGGTCGTGATGGTCGGTTTGGTCACGACTTCACCATTGGCAGGCAACGAGGCCAAAATAGAAGCCAAAGTAAATGAAGCAAATGATATAGGTTCCATAATTAACCTTTGATTTATTGTTTTATAGTAGGTGCTATATACATTAGCGTAAGTCTTAGACACCAAAAACACAAGTAACTTTATGCTATCAGTCGTAACGCCACCAGTGCTGCCTGTGACTTACACAAAACAACGCCATAGCGCCGCTTGCATGATGCAAAACGCTATGACGTTATAATAACCAATAGTAGGGCTATATCACCCGCTGTCAGGCTTAGGCTGCGACCGCACCGACTGCCTGAGCAAAGGCCGATAGCGCGCCTTTTAGCATCGCCGATACCGTACTGCTGCACGTACCGATACCAGAGTACACCTCACCATCGACATTTAACTGAATGTAAGCGGCGGCATTGGCGTTGGTTTTATTATCTCGATTGGTATCATCATCGATGCCATGACCACTATTATGCTGCGGGTTGATTGCATGCTCAGCATAATTGATGATATGCAATGACTTTCCTGTATGTTGGGCCAGACCATTGATAAAGGACGACAGCGGCCCATTACCAGTACCATCGATGTCGATGATATCGCCATTCATCTGCACTTGACCATTAAAGTAAACCTCGCCGCCTTTATTATTGACACTATAGTCTAATAGCTCAAAGCTGCCTTGCTGCAGATAGGTGTCTTCAAAGGTTTGCAAGATTTCGTCGTTTTGCAATTCGCGCGCCACACGTTCGGCTTGTTTTTGTACCACACCGCTAAAATCAATCTGCATCCAGCGCGGCAAATTAAAGCCGTAGTTACGCTGCAAGATATAAGCGACGCCGCCTTTACCCGATTGGCTGTTGATACGGACGACATCTTGGTAGCTACGACCAATATGCGCAGGATCAATTGGCAGATAGGCCACATCCCAGATAGCGTCCGTCTCGTCTTGATGTCTTTCATTATAATCGAGCGATTTTTTGATGGCGTCTTGGTGCGAGCCACTAAAGGCGGTAAACACCAGCTCACCGACATACGGATGACGCGGATGCAGTGGCAAGTTATTACACTCGCTCACCACCTGTACGATTTCGCTCATGTTGCTAAAATCAAGCTCAGGATCGACACCTTGGCTAAATAAGTTCATGGCCATGACCATGACATCCATGTTACCTGTGCGCTCGCCATTTCCGAGCAACGTGCCCTCGATACGATCGGCACCCGCCAAGACACCGAGCTCTGCGGCTGCCACCGCGCAGCCGCGATCATTGTGCGTATGCAAACTGACCGTCACATGCTCTCTGTGGGTGAGATGGCGACAAAAATACTCAACCTGATCGGCAAAGACATTGGGCATAGAAGCCTCAACCGTGGCGGGTAAGTTTAAAATCACTTCCTGCCCATTTTGGGGTTGCCATACTTCACAGACAGCATCGCAGACTTCCACCGCATATTCAGTCTCTGTCTGGCTAAAGCTCTCAGGAGAATACTGAAAGACCCATTCGGTTTCAGGATATTTGGCTGCATAATCTACCAACAGATTGGCCCCAGCGATTGCTATCTCTTTGATCTCGGCTTTGTCTTTACCATAGACTTTTTCGCGTTGGACACGGCTCGTTGAGTTATAAACGTGGACAATCGCCCGCTTAGCGCCCTTCAACGACTCAAAGGTACGAGCGATCAAATGCTCACGCGCCTGTACCAATACTTGTAAGGTGACATCATCAGGCACATGGTTTTCTTCGATAAGTTTGCGGGTAAAATCAAACTCAACTTGCGCGGCCGATGGAAAGCCGATTTCGATCTCTTTAAAACCGACGGCAATCAAAGTCTTAAAAAAGCGCATTTTTTGCTCGATGGTCATCGGATCAATCAGTGCTTGGTTACCATCACGCAGATCCACGCTTGCCCAGATTGGTGCTTTGTCGATTGTTTTGCTCGGCCATGTGCGATCTGGCAGCGCAGGAGCAAACGCAAATGGACGATACTTTTTATAATCAAAAGCAGTATTTTTTGGGGTGATTTTGGCAGCTGTACTTGCCGCCGTGCGTGTGGCTTGGTCAGACATAATCAATCCTTAGATGATATCAAGGGTTACGGGTTTTACAGGATGGTTGATGATTGGATTTATGTTTATCATACGAGATAACCACTTTTTATGCCATCATAATATCAAAGTTTGTCAGCCAAAAATCAGCTTTCTTTTGTCTTATTTGGTGCTATTTTAGTGAAAAACTCTGCATTTATCACTATAATTAGTATATTTCACTAATAAGATGGATATTTATGTCAAACAGCTATATTGACAAAGGGTTTTCTGTAGAGATTGACGAGACCGACAGAGCGCTATTACGCTTGCTGCAGACGCAAGCGCGCATGAGTATCACGGAGCTGGCAGAGCAGGTCAATCTCTCGGCGACGCCATGCGCGCGCCGCATCAAGCGCTTAGAAGACACTGGCATCATCACCGGCTACCACACACAAACAGACGCGCAAAAGCTCGGCTACCCGCTTGCCGTCTTTATCGCCATCAGCATGGATCGTCATACTGCCGAGCGTTTTGAGATATTTGAGTCAAAAATTCAAAGCTTTGATGAAGTGGTGAGCTGTAGTATCGTCACCGGTCGCACAGAGGACTATCTGATTAAGGTGCGAGTACGCGATATGGCGCATTATGAGGAGTTTTTATTGCATCGCCTCAATCGTATCGAGGGCGTCGCCCAAGTACATACAAGCTTTGAGCTACGAGAAGTGTTTAGCCGCAATGTGGTTTGACGGCTATATTAGGGCGTGCCGCGCTGGCGACTTGGCTCTAACCAAGGACACGCCCTAGGTATAATAGGTGCAATAGATACAACAGGTACAATCATTTGTGATTTTAGCTCACCGTCTGGCCCAGCATCTGTACCCGCTGATCGCTAAACATGTCCATATCGGGCGCAAGCGTACGCATAAAACGATCAAAATACAGCATCTGCTTGGTCAATAAGGCAAAGTCCCGCGGGAAGTGAATACCATGACGTTTGCCAACTTCCACGATCTCTAGCATCATCTGGTTGAGCTCGTCAGCTTGCTCTTTACTATTAAATGGCACACCGCTGGTAAAAGCTTTGTCCTCTGCCATGATGGTCTGCATCATGCGCTGCAAGTCATCGCCCAGTGCGGCGACATCCACCTGATGGCTCTCGTGCGTCATTTCCATATCGACCATATGACGTGCCATCGCTTGATAGTCACTGTCTTGCATGGCCTGCATCATTCCCATACAAGCGCGCCAGCTCTCAGCTTTGAGCCTACCCACGATTCCAAAGTCTAAAAAGCCAATGCGTCCATCGGTTAGCAGCATCAAATTACCCGCATGCAAATCTGCATGGAAACTATTACACAGCATCAAACTGGCAAACCAGGTGTTTAAGGTATCCGCCATCACCTGTGCAGGGTCGGCACAGTACTGACGCATCAGCACTTCATCGACCATTGACACCCCATACAATCGGCTCATGGTCAACACGCGCTTGGTGGTCAGCGCCTCATATACTTTGGGCGCGACCACGCGAGTATTGCCAGATACCGCTAAAAACTGCTGAAAATCTCGAATGTTTTGCGCTTCAGCGATAAAATCCGTCTCGGCCAGCATACGCAACCGAATCTCATCGATGATCGGTGCGATACTGGCAAACTTCATCGATGGCATCAGCAGCTCAAGCAGCTTGGTAACTCCATACAATACGCCCAAATCCGTCTGCATGATGGTCTCGACACCAGGTTTTTGTACCTTGAGCACCACCTCATCACCATTATGTAGTCGCGCAGCATGCACTTGAGCGATAGACGCCGACGCCAGCGGTGTCGGGTCGATATGCGCAAACTTATCCTCAAGCGTCATGCCATCCGTTGCCAGCTCTTCATTTAATACCTGCTCGATATAGGTGTACGACAATGGCGTGGTTTGATCCAAGCAGCTCTGAAACGCTTTGACATACTCACGCGGAAACAACGATGGCGTGCTGGCGATAAACTGGCCTATCTTGATATAGGTAGTACCAAGCTGCTCAAAGGTTTCTTTTAACAGCCTCGCGTCTGGCTTTTCACCTTTGGCGACTCTGAGCGCCGAGAGACCTGCCACACTTGCAGTTTGACGAACCCGATTGACGACATTGAAGGTGTGTTTTAATAAATGCGGACGATGAATTTTCATAAAAAATAACTTATACCACGATCGATTGAGTTTAGGCATGGGCGCAGACAGGGCACGCTGGGTCTGGACGATAGCCCATCAGTCGCTGCTGCATCTGGCTACCATCCCATATCAGTAGCTTATTTGTCAGTGGATTTTTGGTTAATCCTAGATATTGCAGCGCCGCATTGGCTTGTAGGTTACCCATAATCGCGGTCGTACTTGCTAGCACACCCGAGTTGGCACAGTTTCGCTCATCTGCCTCTGCATCGATGAGCACCGAGCCAAAGACACAATGATAGCAGCCTGTCTGCCGATGCGGCTCATACAAGGCCAGCTGCCCTTGCATGGCGATCGCTGAAGCAGACAATAACGGAAGCTGATAGCGCACACTGATACGATTGATCATATCGCGGGTAGCAAAATTGTCCGTACAGTCCAATAATAAATCAGGCTTACCAGATGCCATGCCCAGTAGCTCATAGGCATTGTCTTCGCTCAGCCTTGCCACTGACCCACGCGCCCTTATCAACGAATTGATTTTTTCTAACATCTGCGCGGCTGTCAGAGCTTTGGCTTTGCCGATGTCACTAGGTAAAAACAGCGTCTGCCGCTGCAGATTGCTGGCCTCAATCACATCATCATCAATCAAATGGATTTGTCCAAGCCCCGCCCGTACCAGCGTTTCAGAAGCCGGACACCCAAGGCCACCGGCTCCTATCATAACGACGCGCGCTGATTTTAAACGTAACTGAGCATCGACATCCCAGCCCTCTAGCAGTATCTGCCGCGCATAACGCATCAGCTCGCTATCTGATAGCGGCTGTGCCTCTGTCGCCTGCGTCATACCTTTCATCACACTCTTTCACCACGATTTGTTAGAAAAAACATCTAAAAAGCCCTTTATACCAGATGCCCCAGCGTCACCCGATCGTTTCCGCCATAGTCTTGCACCGTCTGTATCGCGCCAAAGCCATGGGACGAGAGTATCTGACGCACCGCCTCACCTTGATCAAATCCGTGCTCTAGCGCCAGTAGCCCGCCTGCACGCAGGTGTTTAGGTGCCAGCTGCGTGATATGCTCGATATCAGCCAGACCATGATTGGGCGCACTAAGAGCGCTCATTGGCTCGGCTCTCAAGTGTGCCAAGTGCGCATCTTCCTCATCGATATAAGGCGGGTTTGAGACAATCACATCAAACATCCTGTCGGTCGGCAGCGACTCATACCAACTGCTCTGGATAAAATCAATCTCCCCCACTTCATTGATCAGCGCATTATACTTAGCAACCTCTAGCGCTTCAGGCGAAACATCGAGCGCAACAGTATGCCAATGAGCATATCGCAAGTGGTGCTTTAGCTCATGCGCCAAACTGATCGCGATACAGCCTGAGCCAGTGCCTAAATCCAAAAGATATTTTGGTGTAGGATGCTCGTCATTTATCGGCTGCGATTGTATCCATTGTAGTACTTGCTCGACCAATACCTCGGTGTCGGGCCGAGGAATGAGGGTATGCTCATTGACAGTAAAGCTAAGCGACCAAAACGCTTGTTGACCAGTCAGATATGCCAATGGGGTACCAGCCTGCAGTTTTTCGATACCTGCATAAAACTGCGCAAGCTCACTTTCTGTCAGCTGATACTCTTCGTCAGTGATCAAAAACAAGGACGGTTTATCAATGACCGCCAGCAGCCAATCTGTAAACCAAAACGAAGGCAAACGGCTATTGTCAGCCTCATCCGATAGCTGGCGAATGTACTGTTTTAGATGTTTAATACTAGACATGACTACCGTTTATATTCTTCATATATATTCTCAAACGCCGATATTAACTACAGAGCCCTAACGATATAAATGACCACTACTCTGATGCACGAGGCGGCGCTTTGGTGTCAGTCAAGTTAGGGTTTGCCTTGGTCAATGAAGGCACGCCCGCACCATTATCATCATCGTCATTATCATAAATATCATCATTATCACCGATGACGATGTATTTATCGACAAAATAAATCAGCGCCAAAATTGGAATACCGATGGCAAAGGTAAAAATAAAGAAAAACGGATAACCCATGCTATCGACGATAGAGCCAGAATAGCCGCCCATCACCTTAGGAATCAAGGTCATCAATGAGGAAAAAATCGCATACTGCACAGCCGTAAAACGTATGGATGTCAATGCAGATAAAAAAGCGATAAACACAGCACTGGCCAGCCCTGCCGCCAAATTATCAAATATCACCGCCATATACATGATAGGCAGGCTGCCTGGATTATACGTCAAAAGCACAAACAATAAATTGGTCACACATGCCAAGATGGCACCAATCATCATGGCATGCATGATACGAAATCGCTGCGCTAACAGTCCACCCAAAAAGCCACCAGCGATGGCCATAATCACCCCAACCAGTTTTACTGCATTGGCGATGTCGGTTTTGCTAAAGCCCATGTCTTGGTAAAACACATTGGATATGACCCCAGCGACGATATCAGAGATACGATATAAGCCGATCAACGCCAGTAGCAAAAGCGCTTTCATACCATAGCGTCTAAAAAAATCAACAATCGGCTCAATCCATGTCGCCATGGCAATTTGTTTGTTGACTAGCCCCACCTGCACCAGCGCAAAGCCTGCTACTAAAGCGACCGCCAAGCTCATCAATAAATGCAGCGTCTCACTAACAAAGCTGACAAACACCCCGTCAAACGCCGGCAAGAGCTGCCCTGTCAATACATAGGCGGCGATAAATGCCACGACAGCAAAGACAAACAATAATACCAGTCTGACATAGTCTTCACGCGTCTCGGCCACCAGCGGTGCTTTATTGATGATTTTTGGCTGATTGATAATAAAGTACAGCAGCAGCAAGGGCGCACAAGCAACCAATGCCAAAAAGTAAAACTTGATACTGGGCAGAGCGACCTGCGGTATCAATGCCACAGGAGTATCAAGCGCCAAGTTAATCAGCATATTGAGTAAATAAACCACACCAAACAACAGCCCTGGTATGAGCAGCAACGCTGAATAAATCAAAAAAACCTTTAAATTGCGATGTTGTTTGTTGCTTTGCAATATCTCAGCGGTCGGCTCATAGCTGGCAAACGTCGTCAAGATACCTAATGTCATGACCCCTGCCATAATATAATAGGTATTGCGCCATGCTTCATAACTATAAAAAGCCTCCGTCGAGCCAAAATAGTCCGCCAAATATAGCGCACCAGCTCCAGCGACAATCATACCGATACGGTAGCCTGACACATAAATAGAAGACAAAATCGACTGCATAGACGGCGGTGCCAGCTCAATACGATAGGCATCAATGACGATATCTTGGGTTGCTGACGAAAAACCCAGCAACACCGCCGCACCTGCCATATAAATCAGCACATCTTCACTGACAGGATTGACGGTCGCCATCAAAAAGATCGCCAATACGATAAGCAGCTGCGACACCACCATCCAGCTGCGACGCCGTCCCAGCCACTTGGTCAAAAAAGGCACCGGCAACGCATCAATCAAAGGCGCCCAAATAAACTTAAACGAGTAACCAAGTGCCGCCCAGCTAAACATCGTCACCACGCTACGATCTATACCCGCTTCTCTTAGCCATAACGACAGACTAGAAAATATCAGCAAGATAGGAATACCTGCTGAAAACCCCAAAAACAGCATCACAATGACACGCGAGTCCAAATAAGCCTTGGCGGCCTCGCCCCATGATTTTTTTGCACTCGGTTGATTGGGTGGCACAGATTTGACAGCAGACATAATAACTCACCAACACTTAGGACAGATAACACACCATCATACAGCACCACACACGCATTGGGCTTTTATGACGATAGTCGTAATAACAAAATTGAATTATGGTACTTGAGAACGCTGACCTTGACTAGATATTTTTGTATGGGCTGGCAAGTAATTCGAATATTGAGGCTTTATGTTGTCCCTTTATCAATCACTGTATCCCTTTACCGCTTCTACCTTACTTTATTGTTAACCATATTTCTTATTCAACGTCGTATCTTGCTTCTTTAAACAGTTCTTTATCGCAAATACGGTATGACAGCTAATAAAGCTGAATGTGACGAAAATTTATATATTCACAACCTATGTTTACAGCATATATTCATAATTATCATAATTTGATAGCCATTTATTATATACAAGAATAATAACTTTGTTTTACACTAGGCCGTATTCGTACGTTTTCATTTTTATATACAAGCATTTTATATACAGGCAGGGTCTGTGTATTTATACAATAGGATTTAGTTATGGCAATCGACGTAGTGGTCAATCAGCGACATCTACAAATTCAGCTCAAACAGTTGGAAACGGTGTGGCACACGGTGATTAATGGCTATAACTTAAGCCAGGCTGCGACCGTACTACACACCAGTCAATCGAGCTTATCCAAACATATTGCCGCGCTCGAAAACCAACTGAAGACCGACGTGTTTATCCGTCAAGGCAAACGGCTGACTGGGCTGACGGCGATGGGTACGGCGCTGATGCCGCATATTGAGTCTATCTTTGCTGAAATCCGCACCATCGAAAACCTAAGTCTGGATTTTAATAATCCAAATATCGGTACTTTGACAATTGCCACCACGCACACGCAAGCCAGATACGTACTGCCAAAAGTGGTCAAAGAGTTCAAAGAGCGATTTCCAAAAGTCAACTTGATCTTGCAGCAAGCGGATCCTGAGACCATCGCGCAGATGGTCATTCGTGGGCAGGCCGATATTGGTATTGCAACGGAGTCATTGCTCCATAATAACTACCTACGCTGTTATCGTTATTATGACTGGACACACCGCGTCATCGTACCAAGCGATCATGAGCTTGCAGGCTTAGAGTCCATTGACCTGCCGACGCTGGCCAGCTATCCGATTGTGACTTACCATGGCGGCTTTACCGGTCGCGGCGCTATCGACAAGACCTTTAACAATGCTGGTCTTGAGCCTGATATCGTTTTGGCCGCGCTCGATGCCGACGTGATTAGCACTTACGTGGGTCTAGGGCTGGGCATTGGGATCATCGCCGAGATGGCGTTTGAGCCCAGTCACTATCAAAACCTAACCGCCATCCCCGTCGATCATTTTGGACGGTTTACCAGTTGGATGGCAGTACGCGATGATGCTGAGATTCGCCAATATGGCCGCGCCTTTATGGATCTCTGTCAGAAACAATTTGACAACTAAACAAAGCGGCTAGAGCGTCTGTCCTACCTTACGCCACCTTTACCGAGCTTATGCATAAGTGATAGAATACAGTCTCAAACGCTATTCAACGTTTGATTTATTTTTTATTTCTGCATGTATTGCTGGACGCCTAGATATTGATTTGTACTGGATGTCGACCACTGCGTGTCTATTTGCTTCTATGTAACAGGTGATACCGCTCATGGAAAAACTCGTAGCGATCATTATGGCAGTCTTTGCCGCCCCTTTGCTTATTGGCGGCGCTTATCTGCTCTCTTTAGGCGGTAGTCCTTACTATCTTTTTGCTGGCGCAGCGATGCTTGCGACCGCTTTTTTGTTGTTCAAAAAACACTGGAGCGCTTACGGGGTGTACGCGATATTTATCGTTGTGACACTAGTATGGTCGCTTTGGGAATCTGGATTTTATTGGTGGGCGCTGGCAACTCGCTTGGGTTTCCCACTAATATTTGGTTTATTAATGCTTTTACCGTGGGTCTCTAAGAAGATGCACGGGAAACACGCTCAAGTAACAACCACAAACAACACTAAGAAAAGTCCTCTTTATTATTGGGGACTAATGGCCAGTGTGGTTGTGGGCGCACTGCTCTCTTTTGGTAGTATGGCCAATAATGCCACCGACAAATTGGGCGAGCTCGATTTAACTGCCAAAGATGACGGCGGTCAAAATGCCACTTCTACCAACCTTGGCGACCCATTATCCACTGGTGAGCAAACACCAGATGGTGAGTGGAGCGCCTATGGCCGTACTGATTATGGACAACGCTATTCTCCTTTGACTCAAATCAACACTGAGAATGTCAAAGATTTGGAGCTGGCGTGGCAAATCCAAACCGGTGATGTCAAAGGTCCTAATGATGTTGGCGAAACCACTTATCAAGCAACCCCACTAAAGATCGGTAACGCTCTTTATATGTGTACGCCGCACAACTGGGTGCTAGCATTAGATGCCGACTCTGGTGAGACTCTATGGAAGTTCGATCCTAAGGTTGGCGAAAACCTCCAACGTCAGCATCAAACTTGCCGCGGTGTCTCTTATTACGCTGGTCAAGCTGGTACAAAAAGCACTACGCCAGCAGCTAATGCTAGTACCGAGACAGCTAGCGATAGCGCCGTCAGTGACACCACTGATAATAACGTAGTAGCAGCTAATAAACCGGCTGCGACTGGCGATACATTGGTGCAAAAAATTGCTGGAAATACCTTTGAAAATCCTTCCAAGCAATGCGATGCCAAGATCTTTATCCCAACTTCTGATGCCAAGCTATATGCCCTCGATCCAAAAACAGGACAACGCTGTCAAGACTTTGGTGAAGATGGCGCATTAGATTTGATGCACAACATGCCGTTCCAGCAAGCAGGCTACTACTACTCAACGTCTGCCCCAGTGGTTGCAGGTGGCGTTATTATTGTCGCTGGTGCTGTTAACGACAACTACGATGTAAACTCACCCTCTGGTGTGATCCGTGCTTATGACGTGAATACTGGCGAGCTTATGTGGAACTGGGATTCAGGTGATCCTGACAACACAGCCCCTTTTGATGTCAATGATCCAACTCAAGTCTATCGCACCAGCTCGCCAAACTCATGGTCGACTGCCAGTGCTGATGAAGAGCTTGGTTTGGCCTACTTCCCAATGGGCAATCGCACGCCCGATCAGCTCGGTAGCTATCGTAATGCTGCTGAAGAAAAGTATGCAACCTCTGTGGTCGCACTAGATCTGAAAACTGGTGAAGCGCGCTGGGTACAGCAGTTTGTCCATCATGACCTTTGGGATATGGACACGCCTGCGCAGCCAACACTGCTTGACTTAGATACCGCTGATGGTGTCCAGCCTGCATTGGTGGTACCGACTAAACAAGGCGATGTTTATGTCTTGAACCGTGCCACAGGCGAGCCTATTGTACCTATCAAAGAACGTGATGCACCGCAAGGCTATCTCATTGCTGGTGAACATGCATCGCCTACACAGCCTTACTCTGGTCTGAGCTTTGCGCCTGAGAAGCTGACTGAAAAAGATATGTGGGGCGCAAGTCTCATCGATCAGATGATGTGCCGTATTGAGTTCAACAAACTCAACTACGACGGTCGCTACACGCCACCATCAACCAACGGTACGTTAGTCTATCCTGGTAACTTTGGTACCTTTAACTGGGGCGGAATCGCTGTTGATCCTGAAAATGGCGTGATGTTCGGTATGCCAACTTACCTTGCCTTTACCTCAAAACTCATCCCTAAAGACACACTTGGCGATGTTGAGACCAATAAAGGTGAACAAGGTGTAAATGCCAACGAAGGCGCAGACTATGCGGTAGAGATGGGACCATTCTTATCACCACTTGGTGTACCTTGCCAGCAGCCACCATGGGGCACTATCGCAGGTGCTGATCTGGCCACGGGCGAGATTGCTTATCAGCGCAAAAACGGTACCGTACAGGACTTATCTCCTATTCCAATCAAGTTTGAATTGGGGGTGCCTGGTATTGGTGGACCTATCATCACTAAAGGTGGCGTCGCATTCTTGTCAGCAGCAACAGAAAACAACTTCCGTGCTTATGATTTGAAAAATGGCGATGTGCTATGGAATGTACGTATTCCAGCAGGTGGTCAGGCTACACCTATGACCTACTTGAACTCTAAAGGTGAGCAAATGGTCGTATTGGTAGCTGGTGGACATGGTTCAGTAGGTACGAAGATTGGTGATTATGTGGTCGCTTATAAGCTTGGCGACCAAGCTAAATAATCGGTCTAAGTGATCGACTGCAATAACCACTCAGTTAAATAACGTCATTTTGAGAAAGCAGGTAACTTCGGTTACCTGCTTTTTTATGTGCTAACGCTTTTTATTATACGTTTCTTTTTATGATAATAGACTTATTTATCAACGGATGCTGTTGCTCACCAAGTGCCTAAATCATCGATAACCTGTCTTTGTTATGATTTATTGCTACTCTGTAACACCGCTTGAAATCGGTAATGGTGATAAGCATATCAAGAGAAAATAATTAATCACTCTACTGGATAATTTATGAATAACAAAATCCCTTTATCGTTTTTGGATCTCGCCCCCGTACCCGAAGGTAAAACCGTCGCTGACGGTATCGCCCAAACCGTGGCAACCGCTCAGCAAGCAGAAAAAGTCGGTCTCAACCGTTACTGGATGGCAGAGCATCATAATATGCCAGGTATCGCTAGTGCAGCGACCTCAGTGCTGCTCTCACATATCGGTAGCCAGACCAGCCGTATCCGTATCGGTGCAGGCGGTGTGATGCTGCCCAACCACGCCCCGCTGGTCATCGCTGAACAGTTTGGCACCTTACAAGCGCTTTATGGCGATCGAATTGATCTCGGTTTGGGCCGCGCCCCTGGTACTGATGGCGCGACGTTTCAAGCGCTGCGTCGCCAGATGAAAGATGCTGAGCGCTTTCCACAAGATGTACAAGAACTGATGTACTTCTTGGGCAACGATACAGATGGCAGCCCTGTACAAGCGTTCCCTGGCGCCAGATCAGGCGTCCCTATTTGGATATTGGGCTCGTCCCTTTTTGGTGCGACCTTAGCCGCGCATTTAGGACTGCCCTATGTGTTTGCCTCACATTTTGCCCCGCAGATGCTAGCGCAGGCGATTAACACCTACCGCGAGCAGTTCAAGCCGTCTGCCTATTTAGATAAGCCTTATGTCATGCTGGCGGCAAATCTATTACTCGCTGATGATGATGCCACCGCACAGTACCACTTTACCTCAGCACAGCAGAGCTTTGTACGTTTGCGCCGCGGGGAGACAGGTCAGATGCCAAAGCCTACTCATGATATGGATAGTATCTGGAGCCAAGCAGAAAAAATGATGGTGGATAATGCGCTGTCAGTATCGTTTATTGGCTCGGTTGGGACAGTCAAACCAAAGCTTGCGCAGTTTTTGGCACAATATGAGCCAGATGAGCTAATCGTCACGGCCAACATCTATGATCAAGCAGCGCGTTTGCGTTCACTTGAACTTACACCTGAGCTAAATTTGTTTACTTTACAATAAGATGCGACGCTTGCATAATTATTGATAAACCACTATGAGATCATACTTATGGAACCCTCTGCTTTTATTGGTTCATCGATATTTTTGTACATTGCAGCATTTATTGCCGTGATGGTCGTTGGCGGTTATCTGACGTATCGCACCAGCCCCAAACGTAAGCAACGTCGAGAAGAAAAGCGTAACCGAGACAATATAAATTGACATTCCCCCCCCCCTTTTTTTTTCAAAATAGAAAAAAGGGGGTTTTTAGTATTACAACGACCAGTTGACGCTATGTCCAACAAAGCACTGACTATATAAGCTACATCAGACCAAGCGCACGTAAGGCGGCCGCCCCAATCGCCATACCAAACATCCCCACCACTGTCGTAAAGGCCAAAATATTGGCCGCGAGTACATCATTGCCGCCCATGGCTTTTGCCATCACGTAGCTGGCGGCGGCGGTTGGTGACGCCACCATCAAAAATAGCACGCCCATATGCACCCCTGACAGCCCAAAGCTCAGTCCAACGGCGATAGCAACGATAGGCGCTATCACGATACGGCCGATACTTGCCTGCATGGACAAGCCCGATGGATGCAGCATCGATTTTAGATCAATACTCGCGCCAGCACATATCAGTGCCAGTGGTAGCGCCATAGCCGCCAGCAGATCGCCTGTCTTATGAATCACCCCCGTCAGCGGTGGTAGCATCAGCGCCTTGTAGGTAAACGCGGCCAGTAGAGCAAGTATCAGTGGATTGGTAAACAGCTTTTTGCTGATCATCACACTGCGGCTCACCCACGTATCATCTATGTTTTTCGACACACGGCTGAGCGTAATAACAGCGAGGATATTAAACAATATAGTCACCACACCCATATAAACAGCGCCGATACTCAAGCCGCGCTCACCATAGGCGTTTGCCACAGTCGCTAAGCCAATGATTGCCATATTGCTACGAAAGACGCCTTGGACAAAAACCCCTTGATCGATGGGCCGACTGACAAAACGCTTGGCATAGAGCTCTGCACCGACAAACAAAATAAAGGTCACGACAATACCTGCCCCGATCAGCGTGATTTGCTTAGCATAGTCCACTTCACTGTCGACCACACTAAAAAAAAGCAGACACGGCAAGCAGTAATTAAACACAAAGCTTGAGGCCTGATCGATAAAAACCTGACTGGCCTCACCGCGCCTTTGCATAAAAAACCCCAACCCCATCAGCGCTAGGTTAGGTAAGACAATGGTAATCGCAAAAATGATGGCTTCTATCATAAAAAACTCAAAAAACACCATAGACGCACAGCAGCACGTTTGCCGCCATGCCTCTATATCAGGTAATAAGGTGACTAGAAAATCAGATAAACGCCTAATCTAGCATAAAATCGGCTGACATTTGGTCTATCGTAATGCAGCTGTAGTCAATCCCACATAAAACTGGCAGGCAGGATACTGTGTGCTACGTGCTTCTGAGTGTCAGTAACTATATCTCTACAGACCAAAAGCGTTATTTATGATCTGGTTTTTTGACCCATTTGTCGTCCGAGTTTTTTTCGTAAACGTTTTCGACCGCCGCCCAAGCCGTGGCAAACCAGCGTGACTCGTCGTCGTATTGCTCGCTTGCACTATTAAATGCCGCAAGAAATATCTCTTGTCCGTGTTTGGGTAGATGGTCTTTTACTGCCGCTGGCAGCTCTGATAAAGTATTGTAAGGCATAATCGCACTCCTTTTTTGTCATTCATTGGCTTCATTGCCGATACAATATTCTACCTGCTATTTTTGCTATCGCCAAAAACCGCCAAGCCTTTAGCAACAAAAAACCCATAATGACCAATCATTATGGGTGTTAGGGCGAGCCTCTTGCCGTCTTATATTGAATGACAAATCTGTGTCATCATCAAACGTTAAGCGTCGCTTGCGCTTTTTTTTGTTTTTTGACCGTCATGGCCAGCAGCTGAACCGCCGCCGGCGTCACACCGCTGATGCGACCAGCTTGACCTAGCGTCGCAGGCCGTACTTGCGATAGCTTTTGTACGATCTCATTTGATAAGCCTGAGACCACACTATAATCAAAATCCATCGGTAATGCCGTACTCTCCAAACGCTTCATTTGCTCAATCTCTTCGGATTGACGGTCGATATAGCCGGCGTACTTGACCGAGATTTCTATCTGCTCGCCTACTTGCTCATCGACTTGCGAGTCAGTCATCGCAGCAATATCCGCAAAGTGAATCTGCGGACGTTTTAGTAAGTCAAACGCCGTGGCTTCTTTGGATAAGACCTCACCGGTTTGCTCAGTAAGTTTTTTTCCAAGGGCATTGGCAGGCGTGGCCCACATGTCTTTTAGACGAGCCGATTCGGTGGCGATGGCATCCATTTTGTCTTGATATGCTTGCCAGCGAGCGTCATCAACCAAACCGAGCTTGCGGCCCGTCTCGGTCAAGCGCTGATCGGCATTGTCCTCACGCAAGAGCAAACGATATTCAGCACGGCTGGTAAACATACGATACGGCTCTTTGGTACCGTGGGTGATGAGATCGTCGACAAGTACGCCCAAATACGCCTCGTCACGGCGCGGTGTCCACGTCTCAAACTCACTATTATTGGTGGTGACGAGTGCCGCGTTAGTACCAGCCAGCAGCCCCTGCACGCCCGCTTCTTCATAACCTGTGGTACCGTTGATTTGCCCTGCAAAGTACAAGCGATCAATGGATTTGGTCTCAAGCGTGGGCTTTAGGCTTTGTGGATTGAAGTAGTCGTATTCGATGGCATACCCTGGACGGGTGATGTGTGCATTCTCAAGCCCTTTCATACTATGAATAAAGTCTAACTGCACATCAAAGGGCAAGCTGGTTGAGATACCATTTGGATACAACTCATGTGTGGTCAGGCCTTCAGGCTCGATAAATATTTGATGACTGTCTTTATCCGCAAAACGATGAATTTTGTCTTCGATAGACGGGCAATAACGCGGGCCTACGCCTTCAATTTTGCCAGAAAACATCGGCGAGCGGTCAAGGTTTTCGCGGATGATGTCATGGGTACGCGCATTTGTGTGGGTGATATAGCAATTGACTTGCTCAGGATGCATAGAGACATCACCCATATAGCTCATTACGGGTAGCGGTGTATCACCCGGCTGTACCGTCATGACGCTAAAATCCACCGTACGCGCATCGATACGCGCAGGCGTGCCTGTCTTTAGGCGGCCGACTGGCAGTTTGAGCTCACGCAAGCGGTCAGCCAGCTTGATAGAAGGCTGGTCTCCTGCGCGGCCACCTTTTGCGTTTTCAAGTCCGATATGAATGACACCGCCCAAAAACGTCCCTGACGTCAGAACGACTGTTTCTGTCTTGAAAACAATACCTGTCGAGGTGACCACCGCTGTCGCACGGCCATTTTCTACTAAGATATCATCGGCCGCTTGTTGAAATAAATCAAGATTGGGCTGGTTCTCAAGCGTATGACGAATGGCGGCTTTGTACAAGATACGATCCGCTTGTGCGCGCGTGGCACGTACAGCAGCACCCTTACGGCTATTTAACACCCGAAACTGGATACCCGCCTTGTCGGTTGCCAATGCCATCGCACCACCTAACGCATCTATCTCACGTACTAGGTGCGACTTGCCAATACCGCCAATCGCGGGGTTACAGCTCATTTGTCCGAGCGTCTCAATATTATGAGTGAGTAGCAAGGTCTGCGCGCCCATACGTGCGGCTGCCAGCGCAGCTTCTGTGCCAGCATGACCACCACCGATCACTATCACGTCGTAATGTTTTGGGTATTGCATGTATGCCTCACTTGACTCATAACGCGGCCCTCGCTCACTACTTTTTTGTCACGTAGCAAACGCCCAGCCCACAAACGTCAGTCGAATTAAAATCGAAGAAAAAATAAAAAGAGACAACGGCTCAGATAAGCCGCTGATCAGGGAGTAGATGACCCACTATTATAACAATTTTTTGATGTGTAAAAAATGCTCAAACAAAAACTATTTATAGCAAATAACTGAGGAAGCCAAAGCAAATAGTTACTGCTTACTTACTCATAAAGCCGTATAAATGCCATTACTCTATGCTATTACCAGGGCTTAGTGGCACGATACGATCTTTTTGACTACTGCCTAGCATATGGCGACTGCCATAGCCTTCTGGATTGATTTGCAAATACGCGTTCATTTGTCCAATCGCCTCACCATCGTTGCTGGCCAAGATAGTCTCTTTGATATGATCGACAGGCGGTAACGGCAGATTTTTGAGTAAGGCCAAACGCTGCGTATTGTCGCCTTTATTGACGACCAACTCAATCAGCTGGCGCGCATCGATGGGCAAATCAGGCGTGTTTTGTGCCAACAAGGCCAGGTGATAAGCACCTGCTGCGTCTTGATCGGCCACGATACGCTGCTCAATAGCGATATAAGTTGCTTCAGTGGCGCCGCCTGCCACACTGAGCTGATGGATACATTTAAGTGCCGAGTGTGGCTCATTATTCGCCATATCGATCAGACGCTGCGACTCAGCTTTTAAATGCTCGCGGCGCTTTTCAATAGCGGCTTGCTCATTTTGCGGTGCGGTGCTTTTTTCAGGATGATTCATAAGTATCTCTTATTATTAAAATAGCGTTTATCCTAAGCCCTATATGGGGCCAAAACCGCTAAAAACAATGCAAAATGCCGCATCACGCCCACAAAAAACCCGAGCCGTGCGTAGGCAGACTCGGGTCTTGGACAGATGTTGCGCCGTTACAGAGACCTTAGCGGCCACATCTTCATACAGATATTACGCTGCAGGGCTGTTGGCTTCAACCAATGGCTTAAGCTCACCTGATTGATACATCTCTAAAATAATATCTGAGCCGCCCATCAGCTCGCCATTGATCCATAACTGCGGAAACGTAGGCCAGTTGGCAATCTTAGGCAAGGTCGCACGAATCTCTGGGTTTTCTAAAATATTCACAAAGGCAAATGGACGGCCGATTTGCGTCAAGACTTCGATCGAACGTGCAGAAAAGCCACACTGCGGAAATTGTGGCGTACCTTTCATATAGATAAGGACTTTGTTGTCACGGATCTGATCACGAATCAGTTGTTCGACATCGTTTGCAGCGGTGTTTGGGGTTTGCTCACTCATAAAAGGCTCCTATTGATAAAGCGGTTTATTAAAAAGGTATGTGGGGTAACGGTATTGCCAATTATTCATTCGATAAACAAATAGATAAACAAAAAAATAAAGGCTATGGCTGATACATGGGGCGATGGTCCGTATATTACAAGCATGGCTTGCTAGCGTTTGATCCATCGCCTAAACATTGTCAGTCCTCATAAAAGAAGTGCCAATATTATATCCCTCATCATCATATCACCCATCACAGCCACGCTACCGAGGCTCAGCAGCGAGCAATAATACCACGGCACTGGCCATAATGCCCTCTTGACGGCCGGTAAAACCCAGTTTTTCTGTGGTCGTGGCTTTTATGCTGACATTACTGATATCGGTTTGCAAATCACTGGCAATGTTGGCGCGCATCGCTTGATTGTGGGGAGCAAGCTTAGGGCGCTCACACATCACGGTAATATCAGCATTACCAATCTTGTAGCCGGCGTCGACTATTTTCCTATACACATAGCGCAGTAACACTCGCGAGTCCAAGCCAGCATGCGCGGCATCAGTATCAGGGAAGTGCTGCCCGATATCGCCGAGCGCCAATGCGCCCAGTAGCGCGTCAGCAAGTGCGTGTAGCACTACATCACCGTCTGAGTGCGCCAGCAAGCTATGGGTGTGCTCAATCGGCACGCCAGCTAATATGACATATTGTTGCTGTTCACCATTGTTATGAAAAGCATGAACGTCAATACCTTGACCAATTTTTATCATTGTTCATCCAAAATTTTATTCAACATAAGCGAAACTTTTATGAAAGCATCTAAGCTATTTTTAAAACTAGAAATTAGCTTGATAAGCATTGATTTTTAATTCAATGCTATAATATAGCGCCTATGTTATCACAAATTGTTGAGCGCTCCGTTATGCCAGTTACATCAGCCACGCAAAATTTATCCAGTCAAGCTACTGCAATCACTCACCATCGCCCTTTAAACTTAGCCGACATCGATAGCCCAAACACGAATCGGGTCATCGTTGGTATGTCAGGCGGTGTCGACTCTTCGGTATCAGCCGTACTTCTGCAGCAAGCAGGCTTTATCGTTGAAGGTCTGTTTATGAAAAACTGGGAAGAGGACGATGGTACTGAGTACTGCACGGCTATGGACGATCTTGCAGATGCGCAAGCGGTCTGTGACAAAATCGGTATCAAATTGCACACTGCCAACTTTGCGATGGAATACTGGGACCGTGTGTTTGAGCATTTTTTGGCCGAATACAAAGCCGGACGCACGCCCAACCCTGATATTTTATGTAATAAAGAGATCAAATTTAAGGCGTTTTTGGACTATGCGCTGACGCTTGGGGCTGATTATATCGCCACCGGTCACTATACGCGCCGCAGTGTCAACTATAGCAACGCTGATGGCACAGAAGTTGCCCAGCTATTGCGCGGCCTTGATAACAATAAAGACCAAAGCTACTTCTTACATGCAGTTGGCGGCGACAAGATAGCCAAGACTTTATTCCCAGTCGGAGAATTAGAGAAGCCTGAAGTACGCCGCATCGCAGAAGAGCATGATTTAGTGACCGCGAAGAAAAAAGACTCAACCGGTATTTGCTTCATTGGTGAGCGCCGCTTTAAGGACTTTTTGCAGCAGTACTTGCCTGCCCAAAAAGGCGATATCATCACTGACGATGGACATGTTATCGGTCAGCATGATGGGCTAATGTACTACACCTTAGGTCAGCGCGGCGGTATCGGTATCGGCGGAGTCAAAGACCGCCCTGAGGAGCCTTGGTTTGTCCTTGCTAAAGATTTAGAGAAAAACCAGCTAATCGTTGGTCAAGGCCACGAGCATCCGATGCTGATGAGCAATGAGCTGCAAGCGTACAAACTCGACTGGGTCGATGGTCTTGCGCCAAAAGAGAGCTTTAGCGCTGAGGGCTTACGCTGTATGGCAAAGACACGCTATCGTCAACCCGATCAAGCCTGCACAGTTTTTGCTATCGATGAGCAAGGCCTTGAGGTCAAGGTTGTTTTTGATGAGCCGCAGCGCGCTGTCACTCCTGGTCAGTCAGCGGTATTTTATATTGATGAAGTATGTTTAGGCGGCGGCGTGATTGAATCTATCGATGCACCATGTGGATTTTAGAGAGGATTAATTTAGTTTTTGACAAGCGGCAGTAGTAACCGTTACTGCTCCGCTTGTCATGTCGTCCGTTCGCGTTTGGATTATGATCCTCAATCGTTTTTGACTCCTCTCTCTATTCAATTTCTCTCAAATCTATTGACGTTGATATCTGTCTTTGACGTACTATTAATTCGTGGGAAATATCGCTGACACTCCCTTTTTTGCATCAGTTTTTGCTATAATTGCGCCACCAAAATTTACTGCTGTCGTAAGCAGTCATTCACTTTCTGTTCATTCAAAGGCGATACCATGACCCCACTTACCGCTCTTTCCCCAATTGATGGCCGTTATGCTTCAAAAGCTGACAGCTTACGTCCTTATCTTTCTGAGTTTGGTCTTATTAAAGCGCGTGTCACCGTTGAGATCCGCTGGTTACAGTCTTTGGCTGATAATAGCGCGATTGGTGAGTTAGCAGCGTTTGATGCCGACACCCATGCTTTTTTAAATAGCATTGTTGATGATTTTAGCGAAGCGGACGCTGGGGCAATCAAAGACATCGAAGCGACGACCAACCACGATGTCAAAGCGGTTGAGTACTTCATCAAGGACAAGTTTCGCGGCAATCAGCAGTTAGAGGACAGCCTAGAGTTCATCCATTTTGCTTGTACCAGTGAAGATATTAACAATTTGTCCTATGCGCTTATGCTCAAAGATAGCCGCGAGCTTGTGGTTGCAAAAATGCAGCAAGTGACCGACAGTATCGCCGAGTTAGCCATTGCCCACGCTGATCAGCCTATGCTGTCACGCACGCACGGTCAAACTGCTAGTCCAACGACGCTAGGTAAAGAGATGGCCAATGTCGCTTATCGCTTAGCTCGTCAAATCAAGCAAATCGGTCAGGTTGAGTTATTAGGTAAAATCAATGGCGCAGTCGGTAACTACAACGCTCACCTATCAGCCTATCCAGAAGTCGACTGGCAAAGTCATGCTGAGCAGTTTATCACCGAGCGCCTTGAGCTGACTTTTAATCCTTATACGACTCAGATCGAGCCGCATGACTATATCGCTGAATTGTTTGATGCAGTCAAACGCTTTAATACAGTATTGATCGATTTTAACCGTGACATTTGGCAGTATATTAGCTTAGGCTATTTTAAGCAGCGCCTAAAAGACGGCGAAGTCGGTTCATCTACCATGCCGCACAAAGTCAACCCCATTGACTTCGAAAACTCAGAAGGTAACTTGGGCGTGGCCAATGCCATGCTAGCGCATTTAGGCGAAAAGCTGCCTATCTCGCGTATGCAGCGTGATTTGTCAGATTCTACAGTACTGCGTAATATCGGTGTCGGCCTGGCGCAAAGTATGATCGCTTATGATGCGTGCCTAAAAGGTGTAGGCAAATTGGAAGTCAATCCTCAGCGCCTAAACGATGACTTGGATCAGGCACAAGAAGTCTTGGCAGAGCCGATCCAAACGGTCATGCGCCGCTACCGTGTCGAAAACCCATATGAGAAGCTCAAAGCCTTGACTCGCGGTAATGCCATGACTCGTGAAGCGATGCTCACCTTTGTAGAAAGCGATGAGTTGGCTGCTGTCTCAGATAGCGACAAAGCAAGCCTGCGCGAGCTAACGCCAGCTACTTATACGGGTAATGCTGCTGAGCAAGCACGCGCTATCAAAGACTGGATAGCAAAGCTATAAAGTTTGCTAAGGTGAATTGAATACCTTAAAGCAATAGAGATAAGGCACGAATGCCTCATCTCTATTTGTTCAAACTGGCTATACATTCGCCTAAGTCTATAAAAAAATAACCTTACTTTGCATGCTATGATGATCTTAAAAACTCATAGGTGATAAGTAAGGTTTTATTTTTTATCCTTTTTATCATCATCGTCATCACTATCGCCTGGTATGATAGCCTTGCCGACCGCGACCGTGCCTTTGACTACGCCTTTGGTGGTTTTATAAGCGACTTTGGCAGGTACAGTGACAATTTTGTGGACACAAGCTTGTAGGACAAATACGCTGGCGATAATGACGATGAAATGCAACTTTTTCATAAACTTCCTATAATTTTAAGATAAGCCGATAGTCTTTGTATTAAGCTATCGAAAAGTCATCATAAACGATTAAAACTCTCCTATAAAGTCATCCTGACTATTAATTTTTCCTAATTTTTATATGGATTTACCAATGAGCGCTATACCCCTTTGTTTACCTGATAATATGACCCCTGAGCAATTCTTAAACGAGTATTGGCAAAAAAAGCCATTGCTGATCAAGCAAGGTCTGCCGCAACTAATCGGTATGTTTGAGCCAGAAGATATGCTCGGCCTAGCGCTTGAAGAAGAGGCCTCTGCCCGCCTGCTCACTCAAGCGGCAACTAAGCCTGTCGATGAGCCGCAGTGGCAACTTAAAAAAAGCCCCTTAAGCGAAACCGACTTTGACAACCTGCCAGCGCAGTGGACAGTCCTTGTGCAAAACCTTGAGCAATGGTCGCCTGAGCTTGGGCAATTGTGGCAAGCGTTTGACTATATTCCGCAGTGGCAGCGTGATGACATTATGGTCTCTTACGCGCCTAAAGGCGGCTCGGTCGGCAAGCACTATGATGATTATGATGTGTTTTTGGCGCAAGGCTATGGCTCTCGCCGTTGGCAGCTAGGTAAATACTGTGATAAGAATACGGAGTTTGTCACAGATGAGCCGATAAGACTGTTTGATGATATGGGCGACATCATCTTTGATGAGATATTAGAAGCGGGTGACGTGCTTTATGTGCCGCCCAAACTCTCGCATTTCGGCGTGGCGCAAGATGATTGTCTGACTTTCTCTTTTGGCTGCCGTCGTCCAAATTTGATGCAAATTATCGATAGCTTAGCGGATATCGCCACCAACGATAGCGATTTGTTTATTCCGCTGCTATTGCCGCAAGCACTACAGGCATCTGGCGCATTGCAATCAGAGAGTATCAGTGCGATCAAAGAGCAGCTCTTGCACATGCTACAGTCTGAGCGTGGTGACGATATCATTCGTCAGGCAGTATCTGAGGTCGTCAGCAAGCGTCAATATGACGCGCTCGTACCTGAGGAGACTCTAACGACCGATGAGCTCATGCAAGCCATAACGGAAGGCGCGACCTTGCAAGCAGATTACAGCAATCGGCTGCTCTATCATAAACATGCCGGTGAACTCATCCTGTACGCTAATGGTCAACGCCTAGATGGTTTAGATACTATTGCCAAACAGACATTGCAGCGCTTAGCAGATGGTGAAGCTTTGCAGGCGGATGATGTTGCAGACATCGATCCCGATGACTTAATGGAGTGGCTGGAGAACGGCTGGGTTTGGCTTGATTATGCTGAGTAACTGCTCATTGTTTTGTAAAAGTTATCTTGTATAGGCCATCTCAGTCTGTCCTCAATAAAAAAAACCGATACCTGAGCTTTCAGATATCGGTTTTTATTATTACTGTTGGTTTTATCTTGCGCACTCACCGCTCAGCATCACCTATCTATATGACTTAAGCTGCAATACAAGAAACAACCCTAGTCGGTACCAAGCTCAAGCAAACTGGCATTACCACCAATCGCGGTGGTATTGATGGTTTTGACGCGCTCAGTGACAAACCGATGCAGATAGTCAGGCGTGAGCATCTCTGACATGCCGTCCATATCGGTCACACTAATGACTTGCGTCAAGATACCATCGGTTTTGGCCAGCTCTTGGCTGATGGCCTGCACTTCACTATTACTGCCTGCCACTGCGACCTGCGCAAGGCGATCGATGTATAACAGTGTGATGGTTTGTGAGTCGTTGGCGACGCTTAAGACATCATCGCTTACTCCTATCTCATAAAGCACTTTTGCCGCTTCATCGCACATCTCCGCTTGACTTGGGCAGTGTAGTATCACTTCGTTACCCGTCAGCAGGGCGGCGATTAGCTGACCAAGCACTGCCATCGTACGCGCTGACTCACTACCGATGACCATGGTTTTGCCACGAGCCGTCATGTACAGATCATTGGACTCTCCTGTCGCGCCTGTCATACGGTGCACTTCATCTAAGCTTGGCGCAGCGCTCAACAAATGGTTGAATAAGCGCTTGGCTTTATTGGCATCGCCCGTCAGCAAGGCCAACCGAGGAATGGCTGCTTGCAGATAAGCGGCGCGATTGACCGCGCCAAGTAATCGCCAAGACTCACAAACTTGGGCATGATTTTTTTTAAATTCAGTCGCCATCTTGCTACTCCTTATGCGATTGCTGATTGCGTGGATGTTGAAGGTTGATTGTCGCTATCTAATTTCATCAGGCGCGCCACATAATGCGGGCCACCCGCTTTGGGGCCAGTACCTGAGAGGCCACAGCCACCAAATGGCTGGACGTTGACCACCGCGCCGATTTGGTTGCGGTTGATATAAGCGTTACCCACCAGCACGCGGCGCTCGATATGCTCGGCGGTGTTTTCGATACGGCTATGAATACCCAATGTCAGACCAAAGCCGGTGCTATTGATGGCATCGATCAGCTTGTTTAGATCGCGTGCTTGATAACGCAAAACGTGCAAGATAGGACCGAAGTGCTCACCGCCTATCACATCAATACTTTTTACTTCTATCGCTGTCGGTAAGACAAAGGTCGATTTTTCTTGACTGACGACCGAGCTGACACTCATGGGCGTCTGTGCCAAGATCGTCGCGGTTGGCTCAGCACGCATGCGCTCGATATGTGCTTCTAGGCCATTTTTGGCATCGGCATCGATTACCGGACCGACATCCGTGGCGGCGTACAGCGGATTGCCGACCGACAGCTCCGCCATATTACCTTGCAGCAGCTCTATCAAATCATCAGCCATCTCTTCTTGTACACACAAGATACGGCATGCTGAGCAGCGCTGACCCGCTGAGCCAAAGGCAGATAGCACAGCGTCTTTGACCACTTGCTCAGGCAAAGCGGTTGAGTCGACGATCATCGCATTTTGTCCGCCTGTTTCGGCGATTAGTATTGGTAGCTCACCACTGCTTTGTGCATGACTGTTTAAGCTTTGGTTGATACGCTGGGCGGTCTGGGTAGAGCCTGTAAATATCACACCTGCGATATTGTCAGCGGCCGTCAATGCACCGCCTACCTCACCTGCGCCTATTACCAACTGCAACGCTTCTACCGGCACCCCTGCTTGATACATCAGTTGTGCACCAAAATGCGCAATCAGGCTGGTCTGCTCAGCAGGTTTAGCAACCACGGTATTGCCTGCGGCCAGCGCCGCCACGATTTGACCGGTATAGATGGCCAGCGGAAAGTTCCAAGGACTGATACAAACAAAGGTACCGCGTGCTTTATACACTTGACGTGCAGGCTTACCAGACAAGTCTGTAAACTCGTGCACCACCTCATCTAGGCGCTCTGCTTCATCCGCATAAAAACGGCAAAAATCGACCGCCTCTTTGATCTCATCGATACTGTCTTGCATGGTTTTGCCCGCTTCTACTTGGCACAGTGCCATGAGCTCAGCGTAGTTTTCTTCATACAAATCAGCAATCTTACGTAGTATGGCTGCGCGCTTGGCCGCTGACTGCGCTTGCCATGCTGCTTGTCCTGCCACGGCCGCTAGGGTCGCTTGTTGTGCCAGATCAGCATTGGCATAAACCACTTCGCCAGCGATCACGTCGTGACTCCAAGGCGCGCGTACTGTGTGCGCTTCAAGCTTGTTGACTTGACCATCCACTTTATACTCATCAATCGCCGCGCCATTGATGATAGAAGTCGCTGACCATGTCTTGTGCAAATGGCTATCAATTGCCGCTTTAAACGGTAGCCACTGCGACTCTACAAAGATATTAGGGCCAAAGCTGGCGCGGCGCTCGCCATAGATATCTAATGGCAAAGGAATCTCTGGATTGTGCAATGTTGCGTTGGCCAGCAGCTTATCAAAAGGGTGCACGGTCAGCTTATCAATCGGATAAGACTTGTCTAGTAGCTGATGGACAAACGAGCTGTTGGCACCGTTTTCGAGCAAACGACGTACCAAGTATGGTAGCAAGTCTTTATGAGCACCGACTGGCGCATAGATACGCACCGGAATCTGATAAGCTTGCAAGATATGATCATAAAGCGCATCGCCCATGCCGTGTAGACGCTGAAACTCAAAGTCTCGATGCGCACTCATGGTCATGACTGATGCTAGCGTATGCGCATTGTGCGTCGCAAACTGCGGCCAAATCAGCCCGCGCAGATGATCTGATAACAAGAAGCGCGCGCACGCCAGATAAGCCGTGTCGGTGCCTTCTTTTCGTGTCCAGACAGGATAACCTGCCAGCCCTTTTTGCTGAGCCAATTTGATCTCCGTATCCCAGTACGCGCCTTTGACCAAACGTACTGGAATGCGATCACCCATTTCTGCCGCTAACTGCGCCAGCCATGCCAAAACCGCAATCGCTCGCTTTGAGTAGCCCTGCACCACCAACCCTAAGCCATCCCAGCCGGCAGTCAAATTATCACGATACAAAGACTCAAACAGTTTTAACGAAATCTCAAGGCGATCCGCTTCTTCGGCATCGATACTGATATCGACATTGACGGCGCGCGCCGCTTCGATCAGTAGCAAACAGCGCTGGCGCAGCAGTCCCATCACTTGCGCTTCTTGCGTGGCCTCATAGCGCGGATGCAGCGCCGACAGCTTGATAGATACTGACGGTTTTGGCATACCCTCAGCCACTTTGATATCTGCGGTGGCTTTGATGGCGTGCAGATAATCATTAAAGTACTTTTCAGCATCTTTATGCGTGATGGCCGCCTCACCCAACATATCAAATGAATAGGTATAGCCTTTATTGCGATAAGACTGACTGTTTTTATTGGCGCCCTCGATGGTCTCCCCCAATACAAACTGATGCCCCATGATGCGCATGGCTTTTTGCATGGCACTACGAATCACCGGCTCGCCCATTTTTTTGGTCATACGATCCAAAAACCCTGTGGCCGTGGTGTTGCTATCGATACTCACGACGCGGCCGGTCATCATCATGCCCCATGTCGAAGCATTGACCATAAAACCATTGTCATTTTTGATGTGTTTTTTCCAGTCAGCCACGCTCATCTTGTCATGGATCAAAGCATCAGCGGTATAACTGTCTGGTACGCGAATCAAGGCTTCAGCCAAGCTCATGAGCAAGATACCTTCTTGGGTATCAAGGCTATACTCAAGCAATAATGAGTCCACCATTTTGACGGCTTTGCCATCATTGCGTACATGCTCGACCAGCTGGCGTGTTTGCTCAGCAGCATCGTCACGCTCTTTGTCGCTGGGCTTAGCAAGTGGCAACAGCTCTGACAACCAGCGCTCTTCATCCACACAATATAAAGGTGAGATACACGCGTATAGTGCTTTTGACGACTGGGTAATATACTCTGGCGCTAGCAGATCGACAGGCTTAAATAAAATCGGCTCTTGCGGGGTAAACTGGTCTACTGGGTTCATAACAACTCCATAACTATCGTTTAAAAACCATCATAAATGGGGCTTTAGGAAGTCTGATCGTTTTGTATCACCGCTAATGACAGCGGTTAAATAAATAGCAATCACAATATATGCATGCAGCGATAATCAAAAGACCAAACGGCGCCATCACAAAACGAGAAAATCCAGCATAGGCTGGAAACGGTTAAGTAGGTCGTTCGAGTGTTAAACGGGCTACGTTAACAATACAAAGGCAACAACGAAAAGTTAAGCGGCATTAGTGCCTTCTTCTTGTTAGTAGTGAAAGGAGTGCGATGAGCAGGTCTTACGATAGCGATATCAAACATCGACGTGTCAAATATGGCGAATCCCTGTCATCTAAGATAATGCAAATTCACTGTAAGAAAAACCTCTACGGCGTTGATTGAGGTGATGCGCTTAACGTCGCTATAATATCATGAAAAAAATTTTCCAACTAACGATATCGCGTATTTTTGACAATTAATATCTTACTAAAAAACAATCAGTTACTAGCACATTTGCCATCATGACTCCTGAGTTATATTTTTGTGTTTACTATTTTGTATTAATTGTTTTTTTAATCAAATACTTGGACGCGCCCCTTGCTAAAACCTGCACCCTAAAAACCCTCTACTGCACCCACATAAAAAAACCCTTTTTATCCATATCAGATAAAGAGGGTTTTTACGGATGACAACACAATATTGAGCCGTTATATCAAGCGTATTTGTATCAAACGTATTGATAACGCCAAATACTTATAGCAGTACCAGCTTGGCAAGCAAAATAGCCGTCAATACCCATACAGGGATGCTAATCTCTGAAAACTTACCCGTCATCAGCTTGACAGCAGTAAAGGTGATAAACCCAAGCGCGATACCATCAGCGATAGAGTACGTCAGCGGTGTGAGTAGCAGGACTACCGCCACTGGTGCCGCTTCGGTTAAGTCTTCCCAGTTGATGTCTTTTAGCGTAAACAACATCAATACCGAGACATAAAAAATTGCGCCAGCAGTCGCGTATGCAGGAATCATCCCAGCAAGGGGTGCAAAGAAAATACTCAGCACAAACATCACGCCCACGGTCACTGCCATCAGACCTGTACGGCCACCTGAGGCCACACCTGAGGCGCTCTCGATATAACTGGTCGTCGATGATGTACCTAGCATAGCGCCTGCGACCGTCGCTGTTGAGTCAGCAAGCAGCGCCTTGTCCATGTTAGGGATATTGCCGTCTTTATCGATCAGACCTGCCTTGTTGGCGATACCCACCAGACTGCCTGCAGTATCAAACAAATCGACAAACAAGAAAGCAAAAATCACACTGATCATACCGATATCAAAGGCACCTGCGATATCGAGTTTCATAAAGGTTGGTGCGACAGATGGCGGCGTCGACATGATGCCTGTAAACTGTGTATGCCCTGTAAACAAACTGATCAGAGTAATCGCCAAAATACCAATCGTCACCGCGCCTGGGACTTTTTTGTAGACCAAGCCGATAATAATAAAAAAGCCCAGCGCCGCCATCATCGGTGCAAACGCGGTCATATCGCCTAGCATCACTAGTGTCGCATCACGGCCAACGATGATGCCTGAGCTTTGTAAGGCAATAAAGGCCAAAAACGCACCAATACCCGCCACGATTCCTTGCTTGAGGCTGGCTGGAATGGCATTGATGATCCACTCGCGAATCTTAAATAGGCTTAAGAGAATAAATAAACAACCTGATAAGAAAACAGCGCCTAACGCGGTTTCCCACGCATAGCCCATCCCTAAAACGACGCCATAGGTAAAAAAGGCGTTTAAGCCCATACCAGGAGCCAATGCCACAGGCAATCGGGCATAGATACCCATGATAAAGCAGCCTAATGCCGCTGCCAAACAGGTAGCAACAAACACCGCCCCTTTGTCCATACCAGCTTCTGCCAATACGTTGGGGTTGACAAAGATGATATAAGCCATCGTCAAAAAAGTGGTTATACCAGCGAGGATTTCCGTTTTGACCGTGGTGTTTTCACCGTTGATCCCAAAATAGCGTTCAATTGCATTCATAAGTGTCGCGCCCAGCTTGCTAAGGTATGGCCTTATTTAAACATCAAAATACATAAATAGACCGTATCTTAGAGAAAGAACAAATTTATTGGTGCCTAAAATAAATATGACGTCAGCAAATAGATTGCGACGTCATTATCAAAACGGCAACGGTAACAAAGTGCAACATTTTAGAGAAATTGGCGTACAAATTCAATCATTACCCGTGCCTGATGGGTGCAAACAGCTGTTTTCGCTTTATTTATGACTGTTTTGTGGTTTAGGTCATGTGATAAGTCACCAAATCAATCGAAAATAACAACGTATCATTTTTACCGGTTTTATTTACCGTTTAACACTTTAATAAATGACCTTTTTTTCATTTCACAGTACACTACACTAGGACTTGCCCTACCAGTTGTTATTCATCACTCATGAGTCAAATACATGCCTGAATCCTTAAACATTATCGACCTTATTACCCAAGCCAGTTTGCTGGTACAAATCGTCATGGCGTTGTTGTTATTGGCCTCGCTACTTAGCTGGGTAATTATTTTTCGTATGAGTGCACGGCTGGGTACTGCCAAAAACTTCGACCAACAATTTGAGACGTGGTTTTGGTCGGGTGAAGACTTGGCCAAGCTCTATCAAGGCGTACAAGGCTCCCCTGATCGGCAAGGGCTTGAGCAGATTTTTTATGTTGGGTTTTCTGAATATTTAAGAATGCATAAAAAACGCCAACCCAAAGACGACATCATCGATGGTGTGGAGCGCAAGCTACGTGTCGGATTGGGTCGTCAGCAGTTATTACTAGAGTCAGGACTGACCACGCTTGCCAGTATTGGCTCAGTGGCGCCTTATATTGGACTGTTTGGAACGGTTTGGGGCATTATGAATGCGTTTTTGGGGCTATCACAAACTGAACAAGCTACCCTCGCTGCGGTCGCTCCTGGGATTGCTGAAGCACTGATCGCCACTGCTATGGGTCTATTTGCTGCGATTCCTGCTGTACTGGCCTACAACCATTTCACCGCCAAGTCTGGCCGTCTGTATGAGTCGCGCGCGCTGTTTTGTGATGAAATGACTGGTATGCTCCAGCGTGAGACCAGCGCTGAGCGCAGCACAAACCGCGAAAACAACCCAAGCTCAGAGGCACCATCGAGCGCCAGCCAGGTGCAAGGACGCTAAGTATATGAGACACAGCCCCTATCGCCGTGAAAAAAAACCCCTAAATGCAGAGATGAATGTCGTTCCTTATATCGACGTCATGCTGGTACTACTGGTGATATTTATGGTGACCGCGCCGCTGCTCATCACTGGTGTCGATGTGGATCTGCCCAAAGAGCAGACCAACACCATGAGCCAAAGTCAGCTACCAATCATTGTGTCTCTAACGGCGAGCGGCGAGCTATTTATCAGCTATGAAAACAACATTGACATGCCGATTAGTGAGCCTGAGCTGATCAATACGCTGTCCAATCTTCAAACACAAAACAGCAATACTGGCAAGCCACCGGTACAAGTGATGATCAATGCCGATCAAAACAATCAGTATGGCGCTATCATGACATTGATGGCCAGCCTACAACAAGCAGGGATCGAAAAAGTCGGACTACTCACTGGTGCGCCTTTACCGACCCCATCGCTGTGATTGTCTCGCTATTTGTGCTAATACAGTGCCAAGCAATGATACAGCAAACCATAGCAAACAATCTGATATACCACGCTCATGAGTAATCACACCATGCATAATGCCCCTGTCGTTTATGTGCCCACCGAGCCTGAAGGCAACGGGCTCACCTTACCTATGCTGCTGAGCTTGCTCGCACATGGGCTGGTGCTGGGCATCTTGATATACGCGTATCAACATACCGATGTAGAGACAGCAGGTAGTATCGAGACGGTCATGGTCTCGCCAGAGCAGCTCGCTGAGATGCAAGGACAGATATTGGCCAACCGAGCTGCCGCTGCAGAGGCCATGCAAACCGACAGTAGTACAAACGGTATATCCAGCACCTTGCCCCCTCAGACATTTGATAGTGGCTCTACCAGCCAAAGCACTGACCAACCGAATGCGCAGCGAGCACCTGTATTCACACGCTCTGACGATCCTGCGAGTGCACCAATTCTCATGAATGAGACGCAGCACCAACGTCTGCTTGAGCAAAATCAAGAATATGAACGCCGTATGGCAGAGTGGGCAGCCAAGCTTGATGAAGCCGTATTAGAAGAACACGAAGCAGTTGAACAAGACAAAAAAAAGCAGCTGATAGAGGAACAAAGGCGGCTGGATGAGTTTCATCAGAAACAAAACAACCCACCCAAGATTACTCGTCCTACGCCTACCGACCGAAACCTAAAAATTGATACTGGTGGTTCTGGTAGCGCAGGTAAAACCTTTGACTTATCAGAAGGTCAATCAACGGCTGATAGCAAGCCTGCTAGTACCCGTAGTAGCGCTTCGGCTTCTGCGGATGATTTTAAGAACAGCATAGCCGCTAAAATTCAGAGAAATTTAAAAGCACCGCTTGAAACCCAAGGTATTACTGCTAAAGTAGCTTTAAGATTAGATAATCAAGGTAACGTATTGTCCGCCAAAGCTACTGGCGCTAATAGCGCTGTTAATGATGCTGCGGAAACAGCCGCTTTTGTCGCAAGCCCCCTACCTATTGATTTGACTAACCCTGCCAGCTTTGCGGCTTTAACTATCAACGTTATGGTTCAATAGATTGTTATGGTTCAATAGATTAAGGTAAAAAGTATTTGAGGGCTAGTGTCAAAGAAGGCGACATTAGAGCTTTCTGACGTTTATCTCATACCGCCGATTATTTTAAAACTTTTAACTTAGGGTATTCACCTATGAAACCATTATCTTTAAAGCTACCAACTTCAAAGGTCACCACTTTCTCCGCGTTAAACCTCGCTTCGGCTTCGCTATTGGTTACGCCATTGCTGTTTGCTCCTTTATATTCTGCTACTGCTGTGCCTATGGAGATCGATGTCACGGTGGTTGCGCCAAGACAACAAAACCAAGTCGCGTTTGTACCCTTTGCAGGAGACTCGGTACTATCGCCGATTATTCTCAATGACTTGAGCAAAACAGAGCTAAAAGTCACCAGCAAAGACTTGCCGCAGCAGCCGCATAGTAGCAGCGAGCTGGCAGGCAGCTTGCCGGTCTGGCAAAGCATGGGTATTCCTTATTTGGTGGTGGGCAGTACTCGCAGCAATCGCGGTAAAGTCATCACAGATTATGAGGTCATCGATGTCAAATCAGGTCGGGTGCTACAAGGCAAGCAAAGCCTCAGCGCTGACAACAACAAAGACAGCATGCGCTATGCCGGTCACGTCATCGCTGATAAGGTGTATGAGCTGATCACCGGTACGCCAGGCGACTTCTCAGGACGCATCGCCTATATCGAAGAAGTCGGCACCGGCAAACAAAAAGTCTCACGCCTAAAAGTGATGGATGCCGATGGCGAAAACGCCAAGACCATCACCGAAGTGGCAGGCTCTATCTTCTCGCCTGCTTGGTCTCCTGATGGCAACCGTATCGCCTATGCTATTCAACGCGACCAGTCTTATCCAGTGATTTATATCCAAAACGTGAGTGGCGGCGGTGCCAGCGCACTTACTCCATTTAAAGGCAGCAATCTTAGCCCATCGTTTTCGCCCGATGGTAGCAAGATACTGTTTTCTAGCAGCTTTGAAGGCAGCGCGCATATCTATGAGATGAGTACCAGCGGCGGCCAGCCCAAAAGACTGACCAACTGGCCAAGCAGCGAGGTACAGCCAAGCTACGCGCCAGATGGTAAATCGTTTGTTTTTGTCAGTGACCGTGCAGGCTTTAATAAGCCGCAGATTTATCGCTATGAGTTTGGCTCAGGGCGCACGACCAAAGTCTCAAACAGTAGCTATGCCACCAGTCCGCAGTTCAGTCACGATGGCACGCAGATCGCCTTTTTGAGTGGGCGAGCCGCAGCGGTGATGAATAGCAATGGCGCGGTGACAGCTAATTTAGGCAATACGGGCATCGATGAAGCGCCAAGCTTTTCGCCAAATGGTAAGCGTGTGGTATATGCCGCTACCCAAGGTGGCAAAGGAGTGCTAATCATCAAGTCCCTAAATGGCGGTGAGTCCTTTGGCAAGTCTGGTCAAGGCGTGATACGCTCGCCCGTTTGGTCAGCCAGCCCACAATAGACTCTCATATCATCAATCCGATATAAAAACGATACAGCGACTTTATCTTGGCGACCACAGCATCCACAAAAAACGCCTGATAGTTAATCAGGCGTTTTTGTATGCCAGCGAGCTACTCGCTTGGATCATGGCCTGGTGGATTGGCGTGTCTTAATTTGGCAACATCGGCGGCGGTCACCGTATCGGTAAACCCATTAAGATCGCTGACCACATATTGCGTGACAGCAGCCATTTGCTCATCGTCCATCATCATATGAAAAGACGGCATACCGCGAAAGCCATTAATCAAGATATCGATAATATAATATTTTGACTGCATCTTGCTGTTGTTCGCCAGCGGCGGATAATACCCTGCCCCGTACGCGCCTTGACCTTCGTGCATATGACAGCCTGCACAGGAGTCGTGGTATAGCTTTTTGCCATCGGTGGTGACAAAAGCATTGGTGCCCTCAAACTTTGCCTCCCATTTGCTAAGGCTGGCATCTTGCGCCATACTTGGCAACGAGCTGTCATCGACGACGTTGATTTTCGGGGCTTTTAGCTCGTCGCGACTCATATAGACACCGCCCCAACTGCCCGTATTACGGCTGGCTTGATAATCTGGAGCAAGGTCAGCTTCTTGTATACTGGCCACTGTCTCCACATCATCTGCTTGCTGGCTACAGCCCATTACCACCGCGCCACTCATCACACTCAGCAACATCACAGGCAGCATTTTTGATGTTGTATTCTCCCTGATTGTTTTTTTTACGATTGCATTGTCCATGATAGCCTCTGAATTTTATTGTTATCAATATTAACCAAGCATTTTTGCTTTTTTATGCAGGCGATTGGCAGCGTCTATACCCGATAAAATAGCGCCTTCTTGCCATGCTGGTATATGAGAGCAATGCTCGCCAGTTAAGACGATACGATTGTCTATGCTGCACAGCGTATCGTAGTGCTGTTTGCGGCTAGATTCGCTCCAGATACCATAACAGCCCAAAGTCCACGGAATGCGATGCCAGACCACTGATGTCCCAGCACGAAACTCTTTGGGATACTGTGGGTGGATGTACTTACCATAAGCCAGTGCGACGTTGATACGCTCCTGCGGCGTTAGGGTATTAAACTTATAAGAAGTAGCGCCAAAACCATACGCCCCTAATAAAACGCCTGTACCGTCCTTAAACATATCCTCAGAGGGATAAGCGATTTGGGTAATTGGCATATTGGTATAGGTTAAGCCGCCATAGATCCACTCATCCTCTTCCCAAAAACGGCGCTTAAATTCTAAACCGACTTTATAAGAAGTATCATAAGGCACTGCCGCCATCGCCTGCTTCATAGGCTTTGAAACATTGATATCAAGCTGGGTCAAAACAGTCAGAGGAATATTGCAGACACACCAGTCCGCCCGTACCGTCTTCACCGTCCCTTCTGGGTTATTGCTATCCACATAGCTGACCGTCACGCCCGTCTCATCTTGGTGAATCTTAGTGACCTTGGCATTAAATTCGATCATATCGCGGCACTCACGCGTAAAGGCATCGCCTATCTTACCCATGCCACCTACTGGCTGAAACATCGTGGGCTGATGCGCATACGTCATATGATTGCTATAAATATCAGACCACATGCCTGAGTCTAGTATTTCACTCATCGGTAATGGTTTTGAGGGTGTCTCTGTCGGCATAAGCCCGCCGCCTGGCAAGACGCTATAACCGCGGTGTTTGCTGGTGGCATTGCTCGCGCGATAACGATAGTCTTTGTCCAAAACGCCCCAGCCTTTTAAGCCCTCTAGTAGCTTTTCTTTATCTTCGGTATTGACTGAGCGATCCAGGCCGCCGACGTTGACCACCTTGGACATCAGCTCTGCGATATTGCCTTGAATATCGTTTTTGACATCCCCTAGGCGCTGAGGGACACCGCCGAAGTGATTGGTCCGATGCAAATAAGCTCGATCATTGGTTTGGATAAACGGCTGCATTTCTACGCCAAATTTTTTGCAGTAATGAAACACTGCATAGTGATGGCTCGGTAATCGCCAAGGCCCACCATTAAAATAATTGCCTTCTTCAAAGTCGCATGTCACTTCCTCACCGCCAAGCTCGGTATATCTATCTCCGCTATTTAGCGTCCAGCTACGCCCGCCGCCGCGGTTTTGAAACTCCAAAACCTTGACATTATAGCCTGCCTGACGCAGCTCATAAGCGGCCGTCAGACCACCCAAACCTGCCCCAAGGACGATAATACTAGCGCCCGGAGGTGCCCCTTCAAGCTCCATGGATTCTTGAAATGTCGACTCAGAGGCAAACCCTAGCGTGGTCATCGCCTGATACATCGCCGTTGCTCCGGCTGTTTTACCGATCATGGAGAGCAATTGGCGCCGTGTTGGGGATTGGAGCATGTCTTTCATAATCATATCCTTAAAGTTGGTGCATGACGGTTCGCTTGTGGTTTTTTGCTCTGTGTGGCACCGCCAGTTTGAGTATTGATAGGCTATTTTCCTATAAAGCTATCAGCTTGGTAGCAGACTGATGGTTCTGCTATGCGATACTCAACGTGTGCGCGGCCGTCTGCCCTATTATTATTTGTGATTGGTTTTGCTAAATAGTCTGGCTTTACTTAGTAGCATCTATGACAAAAGACAGCAAGGTTACGACTGGCGTCTTTTGCGCATGATGGCTCGTATTATGAAGATGATGAGCAAAATCGCTACGATGATGCCAATAATCGCCAGCAAACCTGCGTATTTTATTAAAAACGGCTGCTCATTCCCTGTTGACGCAATATGTTCGACATCAGCAGCACTGACGTCGCTGTCTGTCAGTCCGCCGAAGTTTACGCGCACATAATTGGCGATACTGGCAATTTGTTCACTGTCGAGCTGGTCGGCAAACCCAGGCATAATCGGTGAGGTATTGGTGCTGCCAACTACCCCATGCAAGATGATATTGACAAGCGCATCAGGGTTGTCACGGCGAATACTGCTCAGACCGACGATAGGAGAATACTGGGCATCCGGTTGACCATAACCATTGACACCATGGCAGCTACCACATGTCGCTAGGTACAAAGACTCAGGCGAATTACTGCTATTGCCCGCATCTGCTTTGGCCTGAGCCAGATAGTCTTTTTGTGCCAAAAGATCATGAGTGATTGAGTCATTGATAGGGGTTGGCAAGCGTGCCACATCGACAGCTGATACTTTGTCATCTGTCTGCACCGCTGGGATGGCTTTTAGATAAGAGGCGATCGCGCTTAAATCTTCGTGCGTGAGGTACTGCGTACTATGAGCCACGGCCTCGCCCATCGGACCGCCAGCATACGCCCGCTGATCCAGCTCCCCTGTCCGTAGATAGGTGACGATATCCTGCTCACTCCAACTGCCGATACCGCTTGACTCGTCAGGGGTGATATTGGGTGCATACCAATGCCCGAGCTGGGCACCAGATAGGTATTTTTCTTTATCAAACCCCATGGTACTGTTACGCGGCGTATGACAAGTACCGCAATGCTCGAGATTATTGACCAAATACTCACCGCGCTGCTGCGTTGGGCTCAGGCCTTCACGGTTTTCGGTCGCTGGCACGTTTAAGAAGTTCCAGCCCAGCATTAGGACACGGATATTAAAGGGAAACGGCAAATCAGTCTTTTGTTTGGGCGCTTCATCGACAGCGGGCACCGTTTGTAAATACGCAAATAGTGCCTTGATGTCTTCGTCATTCATACCATGATAAGAGGGATATGGCATGGCAGGATAAAGCATATGTGTAGGAGCACGGCCTTTTTGCAAAGCATTTTTTAGGTCTTTTTCGGTATAATCACCGATGCCATAACGTTTTGAGGGGGTGATATTGGTAGAGTAAATATCCCCCATGGGAGTCTCTATGGCGGTCCCGCCTGTATAGTCCTCGCCGTGACAGGCCATACAGTCAGCTGCCCGTGCGATATAAGCGCCGCGATTGACCAGCTCACTATTGGCGGGGCTGACATTGGGCAAGCTGGCATTTGGTAGGGTGGCGTGGGCAACGTTACTGCCTTGCGCCATGACGGTACCAGAGGTCATACCGATGACGAGCATCGATAACATCATAGAAAATGGCTTCATAATATCCTCTTATAGCTGGCATCTAGTTTTAATGATTTGATATTTTTAATTCACTAAGATGTTTTCATTATTGTTATCTTTTAATATTGGCTTCTTGACGTATCTTAAAAATCCATTTTTCCAGCATATGACTTATCAAATAATTTTTGACCAGATAATACATCTGCGTTGACCATCACTTATTTGGCACTGTATGTCTTATTTAAAGCAGCAGATAACACACTCATGGCCAGTATATTGCGCTTATTTTCATCTTTTACTGATTTTACTGATTAGTCTCTGGTCTAAATCAGCGTTATAAATGGTTACTCGATACTCTCTACTCCCTTACTAATGTAAAGCTATTTTTCTACTATTGCTTGCGTAGTAACTTATTACCCCCATTTTTTTACAAAAGTTAAAAAACTACCTGAGCCGACTCGTTTATATTTTTAATAATATACAAAATCATATTTTATAAAGCAGTTTAAAAATATAACAATCAAAAACAATGGCTTACCTTAAACATTCATTTTTATATTTTATTAAAACGCGCCATAATCTTGTATAATACTAAAATACTGGCCTTATTTTTCACTTTGGCCTGCCTTTACTGTACATAATAGATACATTGCTGGATGCTGTATCGCCTATCAGACCTGTCATACAGTAATATCACTTACTTATATTTTTCTATGTTTATATGATTTGCACCGACTTTTTTGTAGTTGGTAGGGCCCTTTTTGAGATTTTATTATGAAGTCACTATTTGCTTTATTGAGCACGATGATGCTGCTATCAGGCTGCCAGTCGTTTCAGTTTGTCGAAAGTCCTATTCCTGTCACCTCTGCGCCTACCACTCTGCACGCTCACGTTCATGAGGCCAAATAAAAACCTCTATAATCGATTGGATATAAAACAAAAAAAGCAGACAACATTGGCTGTCTGCTTTTTGGATACTATAGTCAGTTCGAAATAAAGTCGATACGCTCATATGCACGTGCAACTGGTACAAATTTTCCTTGCTTGCTGTGTCTACGCTGACAGATGCGGCGCAAAATTCATACCAGCTGCACGGTATCGGTTTTAAAGTAAATTAACTATATTTAAGTTAAGAGAGAATAATCACTGATGCTCAAACCATCCTCAAACCGACATAAGTAGCTTAAAACAACATTGTTAGAAATGTAGGATGCGCCGCCTCTGTGGGAGCAGCACGTACATAAAACTTATACCAGTAGCGCCCTATCACCTTTAGAATAAATCCACTATATGAAATAAACGGTCATATGATATGGCAAAGCTGATACTAGGGTCTACTATCGGCTGGCTGATGTTTGATAATGGTCTTAGCCAAATGATTGCCAAACCAAATCGCGGTATCGATATCGCCAGGTCCTGGCGTCGTTTCAGGCGGCCCATCAAGCGACTGGGTCATCAAGCCCAAAAAGCTCGACAAACGGTTGAGGTCTGTCGCTTCGTGCCCCGTTGGCATTAGCGGCAAGCCAATCCAGTTCATACCATGCTGCATCGCATACAAGGATATCTGCTGTAAGACTGCGAGCTTATCCCCGCTTAAACCGCCTGAATTGGCAAAAGCGGCAGCCCATTTGCCCTCCCATTTTCGGTGGTACCAGTGCTTTGAGGTCTCGTCCATAAAAGTTTTGAACTCAGCGGTGACACTGCCCATATAGACTGCACTGCCAAATACCAACAAATCTGCCTGATCGACAAACGCCCAATCGATGTCGTGCACATCAATCGCGCGTGCCTGATCGGCGGGCAACTGAGTACGCGCACCTTGTACGATCGCTTCTGCGACGCGCTTGGTATGACCATAGTTACTATGATAAATAACCGCCATCGTTACGTTAGGCGGGCTTTGGGGAGCGGCAGCTGATGCAGAGGCTTCGATTGATGTGTTCATACAAACTCTATAATGATAAATAAAAATAAAAAAACGAAAATAAATAAAGGCCAAATCAGTGACCAATCAAACGACACATCGTCTATGACATCTCGCCGTCCGTATGGCTCACAGCGCCACGCACGATAATCAGTGCCATCCGCCCAGTCGCAGGCTGCTGCAAGTGGGTTTGCCGACGATAAGAATAATAGTGCGAGTCGGCATAGCTGCAGCTAATCGGCGCTTTGTTTGCTAGGTTCACACCCGCATGGCTGAGCTGGTCGGCGGCTATCTTAGGCAAATCTAGTGTGATCTTATCTTTACAGGCAGCAGAATCGGTGGTTTGATGCGCCGCTGACGTGGCCACATACAACTGATCAAAACGCTCCGTACTGCTTAGGGTATGCGCAGGTAATGCCTGACTGTCTCGGCATCCTGCCAGTATCTTGTCTCGCACGCGGCTGTCTACTTCGTAGTTGGCTTGGCTGATACACACCCCTATCCACGCCTGAATTTTTCCTGCCTGCGTAAAGCGCTGCACCGCCGCTGGAATGACACCGCCCGCCAGCCCTTGCCAACCAGCATGAATCGCGGCAATCTGACCACTAGCAGGCTGGTACAGTACCACAGGCACACAGTCAGCGGTCATGATAGCCAGCCCTAACCCTGCTTGTTGACTGACCATGGCGTCCGCTGCCGCGGGCTGCATACTTAGCGGACAAGCATCGACATCATAAATATGCTTGCCATGGACCTGATCGACCCAATGCAAACGCTTAATATAGCGGCCTTGGGCGCGGTCAGTCGCTAAAGCATCAACTGGCCTGAGCTGCTCGTTGATGGCCGCCAATACGCGCATGCGGTTGCCTAATACCCTAACTGCATGATCATTGACATGCAGGCCTAAATTCAGCGCACCGTAGTTTGCCTGAGCGGTTGATTGCTGGCTTTGATATAAATCACTACTAATATCTGTATCTGTCTCAAGACAAGCGGCCGTTTGAAAGACCACCACATCATCAATGTGTGCCAGCACTGTCATTGGCAGGTTTTTTATCATAGCAGCTTCCTGTCTCTTAGCACGAGTTAACGATAGCTCACGTTAACAATAGTATGACGGTTACTCGTCATCGTAACCATCACTTAATACCGAAATAAGCGTTTGCATGTCTTCTGGCAGCGGTGTGGTGACTTCGATATCCTCGCCTGTGGTCGGATGGACAAACCCTAACGCATAGGCGTGCAACGCCTGACGCGGAAAGCTGCTAATCGCTTGACGCTGGGCATCGCTTAAACCTGCGCGTAATTGACGACGCCCGCCATAGACACGGTCACCAACTATCGGATAAGTAATATGGCTCAAATGCACACGTATTTGGTGAGTACGACCCGTCTCCAAACCGACGTCTAATAGACAGTAGTTTTCATTCAGCGGGGTCACCTCTAACAAATGAGTGACCGCCTCACGCCCTGCTGTCATCACAGTCATTTTTGTACGCTGATTACGGTGGCGACCGATTGGCGCATCGATACGGCGATGACGTAGCAGGCTTGCCGCATCTCCTGCGACTACGCACTGATAATGACGATAGACAGACTTGTCTTTTAACTGTTCCATCAAGGCCATTTGGGCGGGTTTGGTTTTTCCTATCAGTAGTAGCCCTGAGGTGTCTTTATCGATACGGTGCACCAGACCTGCACGCGGCAGATGGTGCTGCTGCGGATAATGATACAGTAACGCATTGACCAAGGTGCCCGTCTGATTGCCCGCGCCAGGGTGGACGACCATACCGACAGGCTTGTCAATCACCAGCACATCATCGTCTTCGTAGACGACATCGATGGCGATATTCTCTGGTTGATCTTCGCTGTGCTGCTGCAAAGTCGTGGACAGATGCAGCACATCTTCAGCTTTGACACGTACTTTGGGTTTTTGGACTTGGCCATTGTGTAGCAGGCTACCATCACTGATCCAGCCTTGTAATTGCACTCGCGAAAAATCCGTAAAAACTTGCGAAGCCAGCTTATCAATACGCAGACCAGCCTCGTCTTCTGTGACAGTATGGATCACATTCACCACGGTTTGGTCAGCGGCTGGTGCATCATCATCCTCACTATCGTCGATGACATCACCATCGTCACCATCGTCGCTGTCATCGCCCTCTTCATACGCAAGTATCTCGCTATCTTCTGGCGCGGCCTCCTCTGCTGCTACACTATCATGTAGCTGCTCATTGAGTGTTATCTGCGTGTCATCAGTTGGCTTACTATCATTCAAAACATCATTTGGCATCGGGTTTGGTGACTCTTGCGCTATTGAATCAGTCATGAGCGAGTGATTCGATATTGGATGGGTGGAAGGGTTTGTCATAGCATCATCATTCATCATATAGTCATACCGCTGACATGGGCCAATAAGTCGATTTTGTCAGGCGGTCTTTATCTGCTCTCTTTGTTTACTGTGGACATACTTTGGCTCAGATATCCTGATAAAACCCTATATTAACTGCTTGTTACAGGCTATCATTCGTTCAAAATAATATGTCATTTTTAAAGTGTATCGACTATCTCCAAAGCACTGACCTCACAAAAAAAAGCAAAAACAATATCATCATAGTGTATCATGCTCAGCGCCTAAGCCCTATAGATGCAGTACAGTATCTGTCAGATTTTGCGCCTCATAGGTCAGTCAGTAATATCGCTTAACTCTCTGAAATATAACATGGCTGTAATTTACTGTATATTTGTCATCGTCAGGGGCATTGCTTATCGCTCGCTAAGGCCGCTCATGCTAAACTGCAAAAATCATCGAGGGTCTGCTATATTGTCAGTGTCAAGCAGGCGTAGCACAAGCACGCAGCCGCCAAAATATGGCATGTATGGTGATGGGCATAAAGATAAACCATAGACGAAGCACAAGTTATTATATAAAGTAAGCCATATTTTGCTGTATGCTATGGGGCTGTCTTTTGATATTGGCATGCTCAATAACAGACCATGAGCCGGTGCCTAAGCATCGTTTTTTATTATTAACCTTTTATATAGCATGGTAGCGCCGCTACTATTATGCGTCCTGTGTCGGAGAAAAAGTATGCAAGCTGTTGGCAATACGTTTATCAAACTGTCCTCAATCACCCTACTGGCGCTGAGCGTAAACCTTGTGGGTTGTCAGACCTTTAAAAATCTGACTGGCGGCAAAGACGTCGACGCGGTAGAAACGGCAGAGAAATCCGAACAAGCTTACTATAACGATGCGATTACTCAGATTGATAAAGGACGCTATACCCAAGCGATCGAAGATTTGACCAATTTGCGCACTTTTTATCCCACCGGTCAGTATGCAGAGCAAGCGCTGCTCGACATGATGTATGCCCAATACGAAAGCGGCAAATATGAGATGGCGGCTGCCAGTGCTGAGCAGTTTATTCGTCTATATCCTTCTAACCCACAGGTCAGTTACGCTTACTATGTGCGCGGCGTTGCCAATATGCAAGGCTCATCTGAGGGTCTTAAACTGTTTAAGCTCAATCAAGCCGAACGTGATACAGCCTACTTCCGTCTGGCCTTTGCCAATTTTCAAGAGCTTATCAACAAATACCCAAACAGCCCATATACGCCAGATGCTGCGCAGCGCATGACGTTTATTTATAATCAATTTGCCGAAAGTGAGATGAGTGCAGCCACATGGTATATCGAGCGCGAAGCCTATGTGGCAGCAGCCAACCGTGCCAAATGGGTGTTTCAATATTACCCACTTAGCGAATCTATCCCAGAAGCCATCGCTGTCCTTGCTTATAGCTATGACAAGCTTGGCATGACGGACTTGGCAAATGAATATAAGACGCTGTTGCAGATCAACTACCCCACGTGGCTGACCCGTGATGGCCGCGTGAAGCTAAGTACCAAACGCGACCGTAGCTGGTTTAATAAGCTTACCTTTGGTCAGCTTGGACGCTCAGGCATGAAAGACACCTCAGTGGCGACAGGTGAGTACAATGGCGCAACCAAAACCCAAATAGTGCGCAATGCTCAGCAGCTCAGATTGCCCGCGAACAACACAGCAAATACCAATACAGCGCCAAGCAGCACATCGACTAGCAGCGCGCCTACCCGTAATCGCGGTATCAATATAGGTCTGGGCTTGCCTGAAGCTGAAACGGAGCGAGTGACCGATCAAGCCAGTACAAGCTCTACCGCCAGAGAAGCAAACGTCGATCCGCAAAACACCAATCCGGTACGCCGTACAACACCCGTAGAATAGGCGGTTTTTTTAGCCCACAGTTTCTGACATCATAAAATAAGGTCAACACATTGTTGGCCTTATTTTTCTGTTTTTGTATGATAGCCAGACGCGCATAAACGCATATAGACACATATATCCATCAAAACCACTGACCTATGGTAAACTGTTTTTTGTATGAGCATCCCTAACCATATCCTTGAACAACTAAACAGCCAAGCTGATTTGATCAGCATCATTGGTCGTCATACCACGCTCAAACGTGCAGGTAATGAGTATAAAGGCTGCTGCCCCTTTCATGGCGAAAAATCGCCGTCGTTTTATGTCAATCCACAAAAAAACATTTATCACTGCTTTGGCTGTGGGGTCGGCGGCAATGCCATCAGTTTTTTGCGTGATTATGAAAGCCTTACCTTTATTGAGGCGGTCAATGAGCTATCCAAACAAACGGGCATTGAAGTCCCGCAAGAAGAACAGCGAAATGTGAGCTATCAGCGCACCAAGCAGCCGCCTACTACTAAATCAGCGGCGCGGCCAATTAGCAGGTCACAAGCTGATAGCCCCTCATCACCACATAGATCTTTTGATAATCAAGAGCAAACAAATCATACCCACTATGCCGAACAGCCGGCCTACGATAGCCATGGCTATGACGATTACCCACCCTTAGCCGCCTATGACTTGGCCCCTTATGCAGCAGAGGACTATGGCTCAGACTACCCAAACGACGCCAGCTACCCGCCCGCTTGGCTAAGCGACTCAGATAGTGGTATGGGTTTTGATAGTATCAACAGTACCAATGACGGGGCGCTTGATCAAGAAGGCAACTTGTACGATCTGCTCGAACAAATCCAGCAGTTTTATCAGCACAATCTGACCACGCATCCGCATGCCAAGCACTATTTTTTGTCACGCGGTATCACAGAGGATACATTTGAGACCTTTGGTCTTGGCTACGCGCCCTTTGGCTGGCAGCACCTCGAGCATCAGTTTCCGCAGGATATCGAAGGCCTAAAAGCCCTAGGACTGGTGCGGCAATCTGAGTCTGGCCGCGACTACGACTTACTACGTGATCGGGTGATTTTTCCAATTCGAGACAACCAAGGGCGCACCATCGGCTTTGGCGGTCGAGCGCTCGATGACGAGGTAAAACCCAAATACATCAACTCCTCAGACTCGCCTGTATTCCATAAGCAGCATGTGCTGTATGGTTACTATGAATCTCGCCAGCAGCGCGCCGACAGCTGGCTGGTAGTCGAAGGCTATATGGATGTCATAGCTCTCTACCAAGCTGGCATCTATGGCGCGGTGGCGTCCATGGGCACCGCCATTAATGAAAGCCAGATATCGCGATTACTAACGCTCAACCCGACCCTCACCCTGAGCTTCGATGGTGATAGCGCCGGACAAAAAGCGGCTTGGCGCACCCTTGAGGTGGCACTGCCGGTACTCAGTGACGACAAAGAGCTGCGCTTTTTGACCCTGCCCAATGGCCATGATCCTGATACCTTTATCAAGGCTCAGGGCAGCGATGCCATGCGCGAGCAAATCATAAACGCCATGCCATTGTCGCAGTATATTTTTGCCTATCTCAGTGAGCGCCACGATTTATCCTTGGCAGAAGGCAAAGCCAAGCTGATGTCGCAAGTACGCTCATTGACTGCGGCATTGCCCAAAGGCAGTAGCTTTCGTTACTTGCTAAACAACGATATTTACCAAAAGCTTGGCGGTAGACGCAACCAAAACAAAGACGCCAAAGATGCGCTGCTAGATTTTGATGGTGAGATGACCATCAGCCAGCAGTTGCAGCTGTGTTTTTTGTTTCAGCCGCGGGCGTTGCTCGATGATCCAATAGAGTCGATTTGGCGGCAGGCAGGTATTCATGATTTGCAGCTACCTGCCCATATCAGACAAAAAACCTCAGCCGATACCTTGCGGCCTTTGGCGTGGCAAGACTTGCAAGATAACGAATTGCTGGATATCGTCAGTACCATCACGCGCTGCTTAAAGTACTTGCCTGCAGATGTAAACGCGGCTGCTCATTTTGTCATGTCCAATGTCCAGCCCGGCACGCAAGAAAACCTAAGCCGTAGCTGGAGCGGTTTTTATCGCGCCTTGACGGCGCGCAATATCTTAAGCCTCGATGGTCTCATTGAAGAGCTGGTCAGCCAGCTACTTGAGCGCAGCATGAAGAAAAAAATACAAGATTTGATAAAAAACCCTGACCATATCAAGCTGGCGATTGTCCGTAAGCAGACCCAACTACTAAATGACTGGCTACGCGCGCAGCAAGCAGAGCAGTCAGCACAGATGACCACGGTCTAGGGTCGATTGATGTATGGGGGATGGCAGTTTTAAAAATGTTATTTTTAAAAATAATGCCTTTAAAAATGCCTTTTTAAAATAATAGATCTCTTGCAAAAGTACCAGTTCATTGACTTCCACTGACGGAGTTACAAGGGCTGACGATGACTTATGCAAGAAGTCTAATAATTAGACCTGCTAAAAACCGTTGGTTTTTATTAAAAAAGCACATCCCCTTTAAAAGTATGGCCGCCGCCCCCACTACTAGTGATTATACCAAATAGCCTGCGCACGACTTGATGAGCGGCTAAATAAAAAGACCGCAAATAATCAGTAAAAAACCGTTGGTCACCATCACTACCTCGTGCTTGATGACTGCGGTCTGTGGTAAACTGTGGCGCTGCGTATTGACAGCCTTGTTTGCTCTCTGCTGATTGGCAGATGTCTTTAGATAGATTTTAGGGCGCGTCCTCATTTTTTAGCCCATTTGTGTGACTATCGACTGAATTGAGGGCATGTCCTAATACCGATATTGCGTCTAGTTTTAGTACTTGACGTTTTTTAAGTTTTTAGCTGTTTTTAGCAAAATTATTGTAGTGTTTTGAGCCTTTATTCATATCCACTCATTTTTGATATTATTGACAACCTCTACGCCATATTTTGATCAATCGATTGATAAGATCAACGCACCCCAAGAGCGATAGCGAGTCACAATATAAAAATGTCCGATGCAAGTAAGCGAGTATTTATGAAAGATAAGTCAGTTTCTCAGTCCACATCTCAACTGGCCACCTTAATCCAAATGGGTAAAGAGCAGGGGTATCTAACCTATGCTGAGGTGAATGACCAACTGCCAGACTCTATTACCGAAAGCGATCAGATAGAAGATATTGTGCAAATGCTGACAGACGTTGGTATCAAAATCTTCGAATCTGCGCCTGATGCCGATGACATCTTGATGAACGATGACTCAAGTGATGATGACATGGCAGCAGACGAAGCAGCGGCTGTACTCGCCTCTGTTGAGACTGAGCCTGGTCGCACCACGGACCCTGTGCGTATGTATATGCGCGAGATGGGCACAGTCGATCTGTTGACCCGCGAAGGCGAGATTGCCATCGCCAAGCGTATCGAAGAAGGTATCCGCGACGTGCAGCATGCCATGGCTTACTGGCCGGGTACGGTGCAGTTCGTCCTTGACGAGTATCAAAAAGTACAAGATGGTGAAAAGAAACTGTCCGATGTCATCACAGGTTTCTTAGACCCTGAAACTGAAGAAGACAAAATTACCGCTCAAGAAGCCAAAGAAGAAAAAGAAACTCCACCCGTTATCAAAGCCAAGGTCAATGCCAAAGCAGCCGCGCTTGACGATGAGGACGACGAAGACGAAGACGACGTGGAAGAGGAAGCGGAAGAAGAAACCAGCGGCCTTGATCCAGAAGAAGTCCGTCTGCGCCTAGAAGAGATCGAGCACTTATTTATCAAAGCCAAACAAGCCTTGCTTGATTATGGCCGTGGTAGTGTCGAAGCAGATGCTGCCTATGCGCTATTGGCAGAGCGTTTTATGATGCTCAAGCTCAATAACCGCCTATCAGATCAAGTCATGGCCATCATGCACGATGTCTATGACGATGTGCGTAAGCAAGAGCGTCAAATCATGCGTTTGGTGATTCGCCGTGGTCGTATGCCGCGTGACGAGTTCCGTAAGACCTTCCCTAGCAACGAAACCAACGTCGATTGGCTCATTGAGCGTATCAAAGGTAAGCCTGCATTTGCGGGTACGCTAGAAAAAGTCACCGATGATGTGATTTTATTGCAACGTCGTATCCGTGACTACGAGCAGCAGCTCGACATGAAAATCCACGATATGAAAGACGTGGCCCGCCGTATGGCCGTCGGTGAAGCAAAAGCACGCCGCGCCAAAAAAGAAATGGTCGAGGCCAACCTACGTCTGGTCATCTCTATCGCCAAAAAATACACCAACCGTGGTCTACAATTCTTGGATCTCATCCAAGAAGGTAACATCGGTCTGATGAAGGCGGTCGATAAGTTTGAATATCGCCGCGGTTATAAGTTTTCGACCTATGCGACATGGTGGATTCGTCAGGCGATTACCCGCTCTATCGCTGACCAAGCGCGCACCATCCGTATCCCTGTGCACATGATTGAGACCATCAACAAGATAAACCGTGTCTCACGTCAGCTGCTACAGGAGATGGGGCGCGAGCCGACGCCTGAGGAGCTAGGCGAACGCTTAGAGATGGACGAAGTCAAAGTCCGTAAAGTGCTCAAAATTGCCAAAGAACCGATCTCGATGGAGACGCCTATCGGTGATGATGAAGACTCGCACCTAGGTGACTTTATCGAAGATGGTACCATCTCAAGCCCTGTTGACGATGCCACAGCAGCTGGCCTACAGGAAGCCACGCGTGATGTATTGGGCAATCTCACCGAACGTGAAGCGCGCGTGTTAAAAATGCGCTTTGGTATCGATATGCCAACCGATCATACACTAGAGGAAGTCGGCAAGCAGTTCGATGTCACCCGTGAGCGTATCCGTCAGATCGAAGCAAAAGCCCTGCGTAAACTGCGCCACCCTTCGCGCTCTGAGCATCTGCGCTCATTCTTAGAGAACGACTAAGTTATCAGGGATATACGGAGTCTAGACAATAGATTTCAAGTATTTGCTAACACTACACTTGCTAACATGAAAAAGCTGAGTATATCTCAGCTTTTTTTGTGTCTATTCATTGTGTCGCTCTAGGAGTGTTGGACATCAGATAGCTTTTGCCTATTCATCAATAAACCGTCTTTGTACCTCATCATCTATCCTCTCAGAAGCATTTCATTCAAAAATCATTGCCTTTATGTATTATTGAGCGTATAACCACCTAGCACAGCTAACGCTGTATACCGATGCGTATCTGGGCGTGATCGACAGCTTGAGTGTGGAGCTGCTGTATGCAGAAGGACTGTATGAGCGGCGTTTTAAAGCCATGCTCATGCTTTATCACACTGCTATTAAACAGCTGACAAAAAAATAGATTTTTAAATCTAGCTCACTTTTATATATGGTTACTTGAGCATCACTTGCTAATGGTGGCTGTTCTCGCCTATCATAGAGCGGATTTACTTTAAACGCTATTTTATCGTTATTATTAAAAAATAAACCTTAAAAACAAACCTTGTCGGGGTGCTTTGATTTTTTTGTCGTCAATTAAAATCATGGCTGAGAGTTACCCGCGAACCTGATGCAGTTAGCACTGACGTAGGAAACAAGCGTGCCGATATATAAGTCACATTGACGCCACAACTTGCCAATCTATGTTATTTAGACTGGCAAACGAGTCATGTCTTTTCACCTATGCCCCCTACGCTTTGCTTACTGGTATTTTATAAAGGTAAGTAAAAACCATGAACTACCAAACACTACGTCACCGCTGCCCCACGTGGGATGACTATATTCAGCATGACTTTGTCAAACAATTGGCCGACGGCACCCTCGCCCCTGATAGCTTTCGCCACTACCTTGTCCAAGACTACCTATACTTAATTCACTATGCTCGCGTGATGGCGCTGAGCGTGTATAAGAGCGACACACTGGCACAAATGCGCGTCGGTCAAGCAGGGCTAAACGCCATGCTCGATATGGAGATCGGCATGTATCTAGACTTTTGCCGTCTTTGGGATATCCCTTTGCACGAGGTCGAGGGTGCGCCTGAATCTGCTGTTACCATCGCCTATAGCCGCTATATATTAGACGCTGCCATGTCAGGCTCTTTGGCGGCGCTGTATGCCGCGATTGCGCCTTGTCTGATGGGTTACGGAGAGATTGGCAAGCGCATTAAACAAGCTGGATTTATCGCCGGCAACCCTTATCAGCCTTGGATTGATGTTTTTTCTAGCGATGACTTTCAGGCCATTACCGCGCAAAACGAAGCACAGATTGACATGCTATTGGCAGATGCCAGCACAGCACAGGCCGATAAGTTCCAGCGCTTATTTGACACCGCCGTGCGAATGGAAGTCAGCTTTTGGCAGCAGGCGTTGGACTTGTCTTAGACTGTATTTTTTTATAGTAGGGTTCACCGACTTTAAATCAGCGATAGTCCTACTCGCATCGTATCTTATACATTCATTTTATTTAAAATTGATGATAAAACAACAACCACCCTCAAGGAGAGATTTTATGGCAGCATTTGATGAGCACGCCAGCGCATACGACAGCTGGTTTTTGAACAACCAAAACTTACTGGCCAGCGAGCTAAAGCTAGTGGCGCACTTTTTGGATAAGGACAGTGAGATACTGTCTATCGGCTGCGGTAGTGGTCTGTTTGAGATGCTACTGGCCAAGGATTATGACATCCACATCAAACACGGCATCGAGCCGTCAACAGATATGGCAAAAATCGCTGAAAAACGCGGCTTGCTAGTAGATGTCAGCCCTGCCGAAACCAGTGAGATTGCGCCCAATAAATTTGACATCATTATGTTTAACGGCAGTGTCAGCTATATCAGCGACTTGGACTTATGTATCAAAAAAGCCTTTGACGCGCTAAAGAATGGCGGCAAACTTATCCTCATTGACGTCCCAAAAGAAAGCGGCTTTGCCAGTCTTTATAATCTGGCCAGTGCGGTAGATAGCTGGGCGCATCCCCTGCTCGCGCACATCTCCCCTGCCAACCCCTATCCTATCGAGCTGGTCCGCTCTGCCAATTGGCGCACATCTGATGAAAAAATCAAACTGATGCAGACTAATGGCTTTACCGACTTGCAATACGCGCAGACCCTACTGACCCACCCTATGTATGCCAATGACCAAGTGCAAGAGGTCATCGAAGGGTATGATCGCGGTGATTATGTGGCTATTTGTGGGTATAAAAAGTAGCTGTGGCCAAAGACACTTGAATAATACCAGCTGCGCCATCATAAACAGCACAATGTACTTTTATAACAGCGAGGCAACATTATGATGAGTGACGATCCAAAAGATAACGGCCAAAACCCGACTGCTCACCGAGCGGTCAATGTCACTAACCTAACCCCTAATGACGGTGTGCTAAAAGGCAAAAAAACCGATATCCAAAACCCAGAGCTGTGGGACTTTCCGATGAACTACCCGATGAGCATCATCGGTCATGAAGGCGAGCATGAGAACTTACTTAACGAAGTCAAGCTTATCCTCGGTAGTCAGTTCCCTGATTTTGATTTGGCCTCGATAGATGTCAAACCCTCAAAAACAGGCCGCTTTCACTCAGCACGCGTCAATCTGTATCTGACCGAAGCTGAGCAAGTAAACACGCTGTATGCTGCTCTTGATAGCGCCAAGACTGTCCGCATGGTGTTGTAGGGCTTTTTGTCACGATAAGCGCTGCTAACCGACGAGCTGATGGACTTTTAAAAAAACCAGTCCGTTTTTCGTCTAAATCGTCACTCATATGGGTGGCGGTTTTTTATGGTCTGCTGTACAATCTGCGTCCGCATCGTGCAGCTGCAAAACAAGGCTATAGATCAATTTTTTGGGCGGCAACAAAAAGTAAATGTCTACCACATTTTTACAAAAAAAATTATCCACGAGGCTATTCGCCCCTAACCCTTATGCCATCACCCTTTGCCAAAATTGGCGGCATCGGCAACCTCTTAGCAACATAGATTGCTACTAAAATCAATATAGCATTTTCAAAAATTTCCCGCTATATTGTGCCTACCTACTAACAAATACGCTATATGTAGTGCTCAGTGAATTTTTAATTTACTACGAGCAGCGGTAGAGTTTTGCCTAAAGAAATATCCTACCACCACAAGACAGCTATAGCGTCATAAAGCATGCCAGCGGGCTCTTTCCGCTTTGCATCACAATAAGCAATCAACTTAAGAGGGCAACATGACACACATCGACAAGATCAAAGTGACCAAACGTGACGGACGATTAGAGCTTATTGATTTGGATAAAATTCATAAGGTGATCGAATGGGCCGCGCACGATTTAGATAATGTGTCTGTCTCACAAGTTGAGCTAAAGTCACATATTCAGTTTTATGAAGGCATCAAAACCCGTGACATTCACGAAACCATCATCAAGTCTGCCGCAGATTTGATCTCTGAAGAGACGCCTGATTATCAGTATCTGGCCGCGCGCCTTGCTATCTTTCACTTGCGCAAGATTGCGTATAACAAATTTACCCCGCCGCACCTATTTGATCATGTGACGACTCTGACAGAGGCAGGCAAATACGATGAGCATATCCTAGCCGACTATAGCCGCGCAGAGTTTGATGAGTTAAACGAGTACATCGACCACTGGCGCGATATGAATCTTGCCTATGCCGCGGTAGAGCAAATGGCAGGCAAGTACCTCGTACAAGATCGCGTCACCAAGCGCGTTTATGAAAGCCCGCAGTTTTTGTATATGCTGGTCGGTATGTGCCTGTTTGCCAACTACGACAAGGCCAGCCGCTTAAGCTATGTCAAACGCTTTTATGATGCGACCTCACAGTTTAAGATTTCCCTACCGACGCCTATCATGTCGGGTGTGCGCACGCCATCGCGTCAGTTTAGCTCGTGCGTCTTGATCGAATGCGGCGATAGCCTAGACTCTATCAACGCCACCACCAGCGCCATCGTGCGTTATGTGTCACAGCGCGCTGGTATCGGCATCAACGCTGGTCGTATTCGCGCCCTTGGCAGCCCTATTCGCGGCGGTGAAGCGCAGCATACTGGCTGTATTCCATTCTATAAATTATTCCAAACTGCGGTGAAGTGTTGCTCACAAGGCGGCGTACGCGGCGGTGCTGCAACGCTGTTTTACCCACTATGGCATCTAGAAGTTGAGTCGTTACTCGTCCTCAAAAACAACCGCGGCGTCGAAGACAACCGCGTCCGTCATATGGACTATGGCGTGCAAATCAACAAAACGCTATACACGCGCTTAATCAAAGGCCAAGACATCTCGCTGTTTTCACCTTCTGATGTCCCAGGCTTGTATGATGCGTTTTTTGAAGATCAGGACAAATTTGAAGCGCTATACACCCAGTATGAGCAAGACCCAAACATTCGTAGCCGCCAGATCCCAGCGGCAGATCTGTTCAGCCTGATGATGCAAGAGCGCGCCAGCACTGGCCGTATCTATATCCAAAACGTCGATCATTGCAACACCCATAGCCCGTTTGACGCGACCGTCGCACCGATTCGCCAGTCAAACCTCTGTATGGAGATTGCCTTACCGACCAAACCACTTGACAACATCAATGACGAGACTGGCGAGATCGCCCTATGTACCCTATCGGCAGTCAACTTGGGTAAAGTCGAGAGCGTCAGCGACATCGAAGAGCCAGCAGAGCTGATCGTCCGTGCACTAGACGCCCTACTCGACTATCAAGACTATCCAGTCAAAGCCGCTGAAAACGGCAGTATGCGTCGCCGTACCCTAGGTGTGGGCGTGATCAACTATGCATACTACTTGGCCAAAAATGGTGTGCGCTACTCAGATGACTCAGCATTGGGTCTGACACATCAAACCTTTGAAGCACTACAGTACTATCTGCTCAAAGCCTCAAACAAATTGGCCAAAGAGCAAGGCGCGTGCCCTGCCTTTAACGAAACCACGTACTCGCAAGGTATCTTACCGATTGATACTTATAAAAAAGACTTGGATAACATCTGCCAAGAGCCACTACATCTCGATTGGGAAAGCTTGCGTCAAGAGATCACCGAGCATGGCCTACGCAACTCTACGCTAACGGCATTAATGCCGTCTGAGACCTCAAGTCAGATCGCCAACGCCACCAACGGTATCGAGCCACCACGTGGTCTGGTCTCTATCAAAGCCTCAAAAGACGGCATCTTAAAGCAAGTGGTGCCTGAGATTGATAAGCTAAAAGATCAGTACGAGCTACTATGGCAAATGCCAAACAATGACGGTTACCTAAAGCTGGTCGCTATCATGCAAAAATTCGTCGATCAAAGTATCTCTGCCAACACCAACTACGATCCTGTTCGTTATGAAGGTGGCCGTGTTCCAATGAAGATATTGCTCAAAGATTTGCTAAACGCGTATAAGCTTGGCGTGAAGACGTTGTACTACCATAACACTCGTGATGGTGCAAACGATGCGCAAGCGGATATGGAAGATGATTGTGCTGGCGGTGCATGTAAGATTTAAGCTCTGATGGATGGCGGGTTTAGTGTCTAAGCTAGACTCGCTTATTAATATTGTTTAGCGCTTTAAATTTATATAATAATTACTTTATCGACTAATTAAATTAAGTATAGCAGCAGAGACTGTCACTAATGAATATTGATAAAGAAAAATCACGCGATGACAATAACAATATATTTTTTCAAGATCTTATAAAATTAACAAGAGATAAAATAAGTTGTTTATCAAAATTAATTAAAGACAATATCACTATCATCGTACTTATTCCAACTGTATTGGGAGGTTTCATACAGCTACTTAAGTTAGGTATGATGGACTTACGTTACATTAGATATTTCTCTGTGACCCAGCTAGTTCCAGATGGTTTATTAGCAATATTAATGCTCTGTATTGTTGCTTTAATTGTGTATGTCCACAATAATTTTCTACTACAAACAATTCCGTCTGTATCTGATAATTTGAAAGAGAACCTTAGTAATACGCATTTTATTATTCATTCTATAATTGCAATTGGTATGACCGTAACAGTGACTAATGCTTTTATTAATATGCCTACTGCAACAGTTTTCCTAAGTTATCCCAAGCAAGGTATTATCTCGTATGTTGGAGTATTAGCTTTAGCATATTTTAATATAAGGTTTATATTATTTAATTTATACCTAATAAGAAATGGTAACTTCTTAAGTACATTTAGTAGAGCTATAAGAGATATTGCTAAATTCTTATTTGCGTCCCTCGGTTGCATTTTGGCAATCGGCTTAGTATTAATCTCACTACGAATGGCTTATGTAATAATTGAATATATTAACGAGCCTAAAGGTATCTATAATTACTCAAGAATAGAAGAAACAATAATTAGTGATTTTGGGGAGCATACCAATTACAAGATACTTTATTTTAACGATAAATATACCTTTGTAGAAATTAACGCAGAAGACGGTAATATTACAACTATTTATAAAACGGATAACGTATTTTTTAATCCAACTACTATCGAGGTTAAATAGTAATAAGCGTAGGTTGGTTCTAAGGTGTGCCCAGCAAGCGTAGGTTGGGTGGAGCTTGCGACACCCGACGCTTTAATTAAATAATTTGTTGGACCTCATCCTTCGACACCAACTTACAGAGCGTTAATAAAATTGAATTGTAGGGTGCGCCCAGCGCACCGATAGCATAGAAATTGTATTTAACAGTGCGCGAGGCACATCCTACAAATTACGCGTAAATAGATTAACAATTAAGACCTAATTTTCGTGCTAAAATTAGACCTATACTTAGAGCCATAATTTTAGCGGAGAATGTATTATGCAACCGATATTTGCGACACAGACAGCCAGTATCTCAGAGCTTAAGACCAACCCTTCAGCACTCATTAAACAGTCGGATGGTGAGTCTGTGGCTATTTTAAACCACAATAAACCCGTGGCTTACTTAGTTCCCACAGACATGTACGAGCGTATGATGGAGGCGATGGACGATATGGCACTTAGCCAAACCGCTAATGCTCGCATGAATGACGGGCAGACACCGATAAAGGTTACATTGGATGACTTATAGTCTTGAGTTTCATCCTTTGGCATTAAAAGAATGGAAAAAGCTAGCGCCCAGTATTCAGCAGCAGTTTAAAAAAAAGCTGCAGCAGCGACTATCCAATCCTCATGTGCCTGCGTCAAAACTCTCAGGGCATCCAGATACCTATAAAATCAAATTGCGTACTGTAGGCTATCGTTTGGTCTATAGCGTCAAAGATGACGTTGTGGTGGTCTATGTGCTGGCTGTCGGCAAAAGAGAAAACAATAAGGTATATGAAAGCCTTGCAGTACGCCAACCATAGCTCAAGTATAATCAAAAAAAACCCTTTAATTTTACCGCTATAATTAGGGCGTGTTGAACATTCACAAATAGGCACTGCTGATCGCTAAAATTGTTCCAGACAAGGCGCAAAGCGACGATAATGCAGATGCCTTAGCGAGATTTGTAACGCAGTATAGGGCAATTTTAGCATCAGCCCGCAGGGACAGGACTCTTTTTTGCCGCTTCATCGTTAAAAATAAGCGCTTAGAATGACTAAACTTATTATTTTTAACATCGAATCGCCAA